>Ga0228710_1007243_pt1 | contig 16484 bp, 14 predicted proteins | sample MedpolnodulmetaG_FD_177995 | JGI IMG/M metagenome (GOLD analysis project Ga0228710, IMG submission 177995) | Root nodule microbial communities from Medicago polymorpha collected in Santa Monica, California, United States - pink nodules | ecosystem: Host-associated > Plants > Roots > Nodule... | reverse complement strand
TGTGTATATATATATATATATATATATATATATATATATATATATATATATATATATATATATATATTTGTGTGTGTATTTTTCCACAACGAAACTAAAAAAGTTGAGCATGGACATATATGTCAAGATGTTGTGTGTGTGACAACATAACTTTTTTTATGTACATCTTCTTTGTGAGTGAATTTGTAATAGACATTGAATTCATGTTTATCTTTCTGCTGATTTCAGTTCAATAACATCTTTCTTAACCAATGAAATGGAAATAGTTGAGGTGGACGATAAGTTTTTTAACTTTGAGAAAAGTGCACTCATAAATTTAGAATCATCTTCTGACTTGCGGATTTTGTGTGACAACATGAGTTTCCATAACGAATATTTTGTGAGTGAGTCCGAAAATGCAATCATCTTATTAACCATGCAACACTTGGGGGTTTCATCTTCTCTTTGTCCTACATCTATTGTTCGATAAATTCAAATATGAATAGAGTTATGAATTTTTTTTTTTCCAATATTCACTTTACCCCTTACTTTTTTATTGGATTAATTAAGTTCATATAGATCTCACCATTTTATCTGAGATCAAATTTTTTAGTGTTCATTCACATAAATTTCACTAAAAAAGAGAGAGTAAACATTGAAGAAATAATGTTGCTATAACTCCTCATTTTTCCTATTTTTGATTATGTCATTAGACTCCTTTACTTTTAAAGTAATAAATTGAAAAATGTTGCAATTTCCAAAAATTATATTTATTGACTATTGGTTGCTTTTCATTGAAAAAGTATATAGTGAAATATAACGACTTTAAATGATGTTAACAATATAAATTGAAGATTGTGTGTGTGTATTTATATCAATCATGTAAAGAGTTTTTATAAAGTCAATTAAAAATTTGACTCACTCTAAATTCAAGCACAAGATTGGTTGTGTTATGTTGACAGTGTAAATTAGTTTACATTGACAATGCATGGTAATGAAACTCAATGATTTTTCGGTAGAATTAGCGAGAGATAATTAATGTCGCATTGAAAAAATAAAATGACGTTTATTGAACCATTTTTATATATAAAGCAACAATTATTTCAAAATGAAGTCGGTATAATTTCTAATGGACTAATTAAGTGGAATAATAAATGGGAAACTGTTGGAAATGATTTTTTTGTTTTCTATAAGTGAAAACCAAAATCGATATCTAAGAGTTTACAATGTCAAATGTTGATTTGCAAACCAACGAATTGCAGCGCACCCTTTGCTGTCACCTTTTCAGATTATATTATTTATTGGAACAATTAGGTACACTCTTTGAAACGCTTCCTCTCGCATTAAAGAAAGAAATCAAGAGAGTGATGTGATATATGTAATATATAGGGACGTAATAAGAAGAGAGATGAAGAGAAAATAAAATGTTAAATAGATGTTGGAGAATTAGGTGTCCAAATATCATTATTCAAATGAAAGGAAAAAAAAAGACAGAAAACCGCATCAACAATAATTGGCTGCGATTTTTTATGATCTCAAGCATCACAAAGTAGTGATAATGAACAAATTATAAAATATCTTGACCTTTTGCCCTACAAGACGATTATTCAATAAAATGATCTATATGTTACATAAGAAGGAAAAACTTGCTAGACGCAAAATGCATAATATAATAACATAAAATAAAAACTACAACATCAGAATCAGCCAAATTCATGACAGAAAACTAAAAGGAAAACATTACAAATGAAAAGCCACATATTGTGGTATGCATGCATACATGACACATATGTTTCAAGCTGTCTCACTAAGCGAAGTTCCACTGATACGAGTAAGGATACAAGCTACAATGAATTAGGATCGAAGATCTATTCCAATGAGTTAGGGAGGCCCAAAAGGATCAACAATAAAAGTGGAATGACTATCTTAGGAATTAAATGATGACTCATTTGTTCTAGAAGATTGGTGAATCACTAGTTGTTAGGAAGGATCTAGAATAATATTGTCTATATAAGATCATGTACTCACTCTTTTCCTTATCTTTCATTCTTTAGGAGGTTCATTCTCTGTCCTATAACAGAGAAACATCATTTACCCTATCATCCACATCAACTTCTCCATTACCAGAAGAAGTACTAAGCACTAGGTTGAGTATCGTATGTATTTATTCTCAACTTGTGGGTTGAGTATTACTTATACTTGTCTCATTTATTTTTAATAAAGCTCTTCCTTGCGGATAAAAAAAAAATAGACGGAATATGGAAGTGCTTTCTTCACAAATGTTGGTGTTGTTGCTGCAACTAGCTTCCACTCCATAATATTTTGGAACATTGTAATAAAAAGGAGATTTCTCTGGAAAAAGAGTAAGAGTTTCCTTAGCAGGACCATTGTTAGCAATCATATTAGACACTAATAATATGAATTATCAGATGATGAATTAATGTTTCTGTTAGAAGCAGATTGGTGGGGATTTGCAATAACGTTCCTATTCCTTAAACCATGCACATATGTCGTTGGTAGGTACTTGAAGAAGCTATATACAGTAGCATTGCACTGAACTTGATGTGGTGTCGTGTTTCATAAATAGTGCTTTACAATTTTGTTTCATTTCCCTTTTCCATACTCAACCAGTCCCATAAAATATAAGTCAAGACAAAATAAAAACTTGTATAAAATATCAATGTTAAATTGTGAGTTTAGTCCCAAAACATTAAAAATCAAAAAGAAATATCAATAACAAATTTTAAGTGGCAACAATAATCGATGCTTACACATTATATAATAACCTATAAATGAGTAATTGAAGTACAATGGGTTTATAAAAAGCATTATAATAAAAAAAAATTAAAATAAGGATAAATATTAGAGATGAAAATAAAAAATTGTTTGGTCTCTAACAAATAATAAAATAAATTATAGACAATTTTTTTATTTTTCTATCTATAATTTTTGTCTGGATTAAAACTTTTCCTTCTAGGAATTAAGTGCAAAAATGAGCATAAACAATGAGAGTAAGAAAAGCGCAACTAGAAAAGTTGAAATAATGGCGAGTAAGGTGAGTAGAAGTGAGTGTAAAAAAGTACTAGCTAGAAAAGACAAATACCGGAGATAGAAAAAAAAACAAATTTGGATTTTTTTTTTTTAACATTTTACTGCAAAATTAGAGATAAATTTTTCACTATACAAAAAAAAAAAAGATAATTTTTTAAGTCATAACATTAAAGAAATTTAATTAGATTCAGTTACTCTCTCAGAGAATAAGGCCCCACACGTACAAACCTGTGTCATCAGTAAGTGTAACTCGAGAGCTGGTAGGATAATAAAACCCCACAAATTCATCACTTTTGTGGGAGATATTTAACCAATCCTTTATTAATGCTTGATATTTAACTCAACATTTGACTTAGATTTTTTATCAAATCAAGGTAACTGAACACAATATTAAGGAGGAAAACTTGCAAGACACACAACATGCATAATATTATAACATAAAAATAAAAACTGTAACATCATAACAACCAAATTCAAAACAAAACAGAAAAAAAGGAAAAGGTTACAAAATGACAAGACACATATTATGGTGATATACTAGAACCAGATGTCAAAAGATTCTAGCTTAATTTGTCCATGCATGCATGCCACCTATGCTTCAAAGTCTCACTAATATAAACCCAAATGAAGTTCCAAATCAACTCCTCCATCACCAGCAGAAGGACTAGACAGAGTCATGGAATTGCTTGCTTCATAGTTATTGGTATTGTTGTTGCTGCTAGCTTCTCCTCCATGATATGTTGGAACAATTGGGAAGAGAGTGAGAGTTTCCTTTGCAGGACCATTGATAGCAATCATGTTATGCATTGAGTTATATGAAGCAGATGATGAGTTGATCCCGTTGGAATCATATTTTCCTTTCTTTAAACCATGCACATATTCGTCTGGTAGCTGTCTGAAGAAACTAGTAGCATAGCTTTGAACTTGTTGTGGAGTCTTGTTGCATACATAGTTCTCAACAATTTTACTCCATCTCCCTTGTCCATACCTAATCAGCCCCATCACAAATAAACTAAGACAAAAATAAAATAAAACATGCGTTAAATATCTATGATAAATTGCGAGTTTAATCACAAAGCTTTTAAAATTAAATACAAATTTAAATATCAAATTTTAAGGCAACAACAATAATCAATGCTTTGCACATTATTTAATAACCTTTTTTGGCAAAAATTTATTATTTAAAAACCTATGAAGGTATAATTTTAGATGAAATGAAAGTATAGAAAGCATCAACTTAAAAAGTTGCAATAACAATAAGTATTAGAGTCGAAAACAAAAACTTACCAATAAATTAGACATCTCTAACACTTCTATAGACAAATTTATAGACATTTTTTTTTTATTTCTATCTCTTAATTTTGTCTCACTACCAGAAAAGTTTAAATAATGGCCAAGAAGTGGAGTAGAAATGAGAGTATAAAGAGTATTACAAAGAAAAGTTAAAATAATGACAGATATTAGGGAAAGAAAAAAATTGGGGTTTTTTAACATTTAACTAAAAAATTATCGACAAATTTTTCATTTTTGTCTTTGAAAAATTAAATTTTGTTGTAGAAGTGCATGACATCGTAACAATAAAAAAAAGTTAAGGTTGAGAGATGCAATTACTCATGCTCTGTCTGACTCCAAGACACCATGTGCCTAGATCCACTTGGGAATGGCATGGTGTTTGATCCAGGTAACGGTCGGTGAACCCTATCAATTAGGCTACCACCATGTGTGTCAGATTGAGGACAGTTGGTAGTGATCATTTGATGGGACTGATGGGTGTGTCCTTGAGCTAATGGTACCAAAAAGGTAGTTTGGTGTTGGTGGTGAAGATTAGGATTGGTAGAATCAAAATTATGTATCATTGGTGCAACAGATGAAGATATGGGTATTGATGGAGCGGAGTCAAGGAAGTATGTAAGATCAATGGTTTCCATAGGTATTTTTGCTTAGCAAAGGTAGGTTACTCAAACTATGCTTTAGAGTGTGTTCAGAATTGAAACTGCTTAAGTCTTGATTTATAGAACTCCTAAGCAATTATTGTGTTTCAATTTACCAAAATGTCCATAACAATTGTGACCATTTACAATAGTTTTTGTTCAAATTAATGATTTTTTTTGGGTGAAAACAAATTAATGATCGCACCCACTTAGTATAGGAGTATTTCACAAAAATCACGGGTATTAAAAAGAATTGTTGGAGTTTGTCCGAAAAATGTGTTCCCATAACCAAATTGCCCTTCATGTATAAACATATTCAATGTTGATTTTTCATATTCAACGACAATTACTTGTACTAATAGGGTATAGTTAAAAAAGAGTAATGAATGCATCTAAAAGTTTATAGATGATATTATATTTAGGGAAAAACACTTTCTTGTAAATAGTCTTATAATTAGGGATGAAAGGAGTATATTTTTTACATTGTTTGATAAATCATTTCATGTTTGTTGTCACGGTGAGATGGTGCTGAAAGCTCGTTGATCCATGACGAAGCAATGATCTTATCGCATGCGTATGACGTGACAAAAATTTATCTTTCCAAACATTCACGAACGATGTCACTTATATGTAGTGAGACTATACTCATACTTGCATTTCATATTAAACTCATATATAGTTTGTCTTCATAACCTAAATTATTATAACTAAATCAACATCTTTTCTACTTATAAAACAGGATAAAGTTAAATTCTCATTCACAAAACAATATATAGAGTTGTAAAAAAAATTATAACTTCAATATTACAATGTTAGATTAAATGGTGTGTGTATATATATTTCTGTTTGTGTATTTTTCCTCAATGAAACTAAAAAAGTTGAGCTGGACATATATGTCAAGATGTTTGTGTGCGACAGCATGACTTTCTTTCTATACATCTTCTTTCTGAGTGAATCTAAAATTGTAAGTATTCTTTTTCAACTTTAACCGTAATAGACATTGAATTCATGTTTAGTTTCTACTGATTTCAGTTCAATAACATCTTTTTTAACCAATGAAATGGAAATAGCTGAGGTGGATAATAAGTCTTTTTTTTTGTGATAGGACAATAAGTTTTTTAACTTTAAGAAAAGTGACTCATAAATTTAGAATCATCTTATGACTTGCGTATTTTGTGTGACAACACGAGTTTCCATAACCAATCTTTTGTGAGTGAGTCCAAAAATGCAATCATCTTATTAACCATACAACTCTTAAGGGTTTCATCTGTTCTCTTTGTCCCACATCTATTGTTTGATAAATTCAAATACGAGGAGAGTTATGAATACTCTTTTTTCGATATTCACTTTGCCTCTTACTCCATGTGGCCATATTTATAAGCAAAATACTACTTTTTAGATTCATTGAATACTTAATGTATTTAGTATATATTATTGACCAAATACATTAGGTATTCAATGAACCTAAAAAGTAAAATTTTACTTATAAATGTGACTGGAGGGAGTACTTCTTTATTGGATTTAGTTCATATAGATCTCACCATTTTATCTGAGACCATTTTTTTAAGTGAAATATATATATATATATATATATATATATATATATATATATATATATAACGGTTTGAAATTGCATAAACAATATTAATATGAAGTCAATCGTGGGGAATGCTCACTAGTTTAAGTGACTGGTCAAGAGGGGGCCAATCACTATGGTTATTCCCCTTGTTTTCGTTCTGAGCTCCATACGCCTATCTCGGTTGTGGACCAAGGTAGAGCAGTTACAATCCTCAGAGTATTAAAAATTTAACTTGTATTTTAACCACTCTAAATTGAAGCACAAGATTAGTTGTGTTATGTTGACAATGTAAATTATTCTTCATTGACAATGCATGATAATGAAACTCATTGATTTTTGGGTGGGATTAGCGACAGAAAATTAATGTTGCGTTGAAAAAATAAAATGACATTTATTGAACCATTTTTTAATATAAAGAACCAATTATTTCGAAATGAAGTCAGTATAATTTCTAGTGGACCAATTATGTGGAATAATAAATGGGAAACTGTTGGAAATGATTTTTCTACTTTCTAAATTAAAATCGAAATCGATATCTAAGAGTTTACAACGTCAAATGATGATCTGCAAAACAGCGAAACGCAACTCACTCTTGGTGGTCACCTTTGCAGTTTATATTATTCATTGGAACAATTAGGTAGACTCTTTGAAATGCTTCCTCTTGCATTAAAGACAAAGGAAGATAGTCCATGTACACCTAATTCACTAGTACAAATCAGGGATACAAGACCTTTTTTTTATATAGATTTAAGACCACTTTTAGACAAAATCAGGTCATAAATCTCTAAAAAATAGGTCTTGTATCCCTGATTTGCACTAGTTATAAACACTCATTCTACATATATAGAGAGAGTAAGAAATCATAAGAGTGGTGTGATATATGTAATACAAAGAGAGGGATGAAGAGCAAATGAGGTGTTAAATAGATGTTGGAGAATTAGGATGTCCAAATATGATTATTGATGAAAAAAAAAGACATAGAAAACCACGTCAACAATATTTGGCTGCGATTTTTTATAATATCAAGGATCACAAAGTAATGAACAAATTATAAAATGTTGTCTAAAATATCACGACCTTTTACACTCAAAGACGATTATTCAAGAGAATGTATTGAAACAAGACACTTCCAAAAGCATTTGAATAAATGATCTATATGTTACATAAGAAAGAAAAGCTTGCAAGACGCAACATGCATAATATAATAACATATAAGAAAAACTACAACATCATAACCAATCAAATTCGTAACAAAAAATTAAAAGGAAAACATTACAAATGAAAAGCCACATATTATGGTATGCATGCATGTTGCGTTTAAGTCTCACTAACCGAAGTTCCTCATCAACTTCTCCATTACCAGAAGAAGCACTAGGTCGAGTATCGTGTGTACTTACTCTCGACTTCTGGGTTGAGTACTACTTGTACTTGTCTCATTTATTTTTGATAAAGATCTTACTTGTTGTTCGTAAAACAAACTAAAAAAAAAACTATACAGAGTCATGGAAGTGCTTTCTTCATAGTTTTTGGTTTTGTTGCTGCAACTAGCTTCCCCTCCACAATATATATGTTGGAACATTGTAATAAAAAGGAGCTTTCTCTAAAAAAAGAGTGAGAGTTTCCTTAGCAGGACCATTGTTAAACAATAATGTTCCTTTTCCTTAAACCATGCATGCGGTGGCAGGTACTTGAAGAAGCTATATATATAGTAGCATAACTCTGAACTTGTTGTGATGTCGTGTTGCATAAACAGTGTTTTATATTTTTGCTTCATTCCCTTTTCCATACTCAATCAGTCCCATAAAAAATAAGCCAACACAAATAATTAATAAAAAAACTTGTATAAAAATCAATGATAAATTGTGAGTCTGGTCCCAAAACATTAAAAATTACTAAGTGGCAACAATAATCAATGCTTGCACATTACATAATAACCTATAAATGAGTAATTGAAGTAGAAATGAGTTTATAAAAAGCATTACCATTAAAAAAAAAGGATAAATATTAGAGTTGAATCTGGTGCATTAGATGAAGATATGGGTGGTGATGGAGGGGAATCAGGGAAGTTTAAAAGCTCGATGATCTCAATAGGAATTTTGTTTAAATGTGGGTTACTCAAAGTATGCTTTGGGGTGTGTTTAGAGTTGAATATATTTGAGTCTTGATTTAATTATATAATTCCTAAGTAACTATTGTGTTTCAACTTTCCAAAATGTCCATGAAAATTTTCACTATTTTTCCTTCAAATTAATGATCTTCTTTTTTTGGTGGAAACAAATCAATGATATTACCTCCTTATATATAAATTTGTTTACATTTTTCACGCTTTTTGATAGATTATTTACTTGTTTGGAGTATCAATGAGTGAGATGATACTAAAAGGTTGTGATGCAATGATCTATGACATAGCTTTGATCTTATCACTTGCATATGACGCCACATAAAATGTATATTTTTAAACACAAGAGAATGGTCTCACTTATATTTAGTGAGAAACTATACTCATGTTTGCATTTAATCTCAATTAAACTCATATATAGTCTATCTACGGATGCTAAACTAAATAAACATCTTTGTTACTAATAAAACAGGACACGGGCAAATTCTCACCCACAACACAATATATAGGGATGTAAAAAATATATATAACTTCAATATTATAATGCTAAAATTAATGTTTCTCAGATAAAATATAGATATAAGAAAAACAATTGACAAAATTGATGGACATTTTATGTGAAACAAGATTGTTATATATATATATATATATATATATATATATATATATATATATATATATATATATATATATGTGGAAAATGAAATGATAACTTGTTTCCTTAAGGTTACATGTTAATGAACTCGTTATTAAATTATACATTTTAAAAGTCGTGCATTCAAGTTTTTAATTAAAAGACAAAATATTAATTATGTTTTCCAGTGCAAAGTTACTCTTTTAGGGTTCCTTATATACGGTATAAGGAATGGTTTTAAGGAGTGGTAAGCTAGGTTTTTCATTTGATAGAGCTAATAATAATTTGTGTCATTCTCATTGGGGAAACTCTTTGTGTGATTGGAGCTTCTAATAGTGGAGGTATCTTATCAATTTGGTCTAAAGCTAAAGGCAAACCTCTTTTCTCCTCCTCAGGGGTATGTTTTCTAGGCGTCTATCTTGACTGGGGTGTTTATACTAGGCGTTGTTTCTTGGTTAATATTTACCATGTGATCTTTGGTGGAGAAAAGAAATATGCGGGACCAATTAATTCGCTTGAAGGATTCCTGCGGAGGGGATATCTGGTGTTTAGTTGGTGATTTTAATTCGGTGTAGCATCATTTTGAACAAGTGGATGGTTTTGGAGAATATACTAGTATGGAAACTTCAGAGATTCGTGAATTTGGGATTTTCTTATCTCGAGTGGGTCTTTTTGATGTTCCTTTGCTAGGGAGTCGTTATACTTGGGTTAGGACGAACAAGGGGAGGGGGTTTATGAGTAGGCTTGATCGTGCCATGGTTTCTGATGGTTGGTGGGATAGTTGGGGGTTGCAAGTTTGTTGGATTTGGATAGAGATGTTTCTGATTATTGTCCTTTGGTGTTGAGATATTCTAGTCGGTTGTGGGGTCCCAAGCCTTTCAGGTTCAATAATTTTTGGTTGGATCATCCGGGGCTCTCTAAGATTGTTGCTCCTAGTTGGGGATCTAGAGAGTTAGTAGGGTGGTTGGCTGTTAGATTGAGTGAAAAATTCAAGAGACTTAAATCTGAGCTGAAAAGGTGGAATGTTGAGGTTTTTGGTAATTTGGAGTTTAGGATTTCACAATTGGTGGAGCATATTAAGATCCTAGATTTAAAGGAGAATAGAAGGTCCTTACTTTAGAGGAAGCAGGTTGTATGATTAAATCTTGCTCTGATTTGTAGACTTTATTAAGGTTTAAAGATACTCAGGTGTTTCAAAGATCAAAGGCTCGTTGGTTGAAGGATTGAGAGTCTATTACAGGGTACTTCCAGGCTTTCATGAAAATAGGGTAGGAGGAATTTTGCATTGGATTTGCGGGTGGGCGCAACTTGGGTAGAGGATGTAGCAGGTATTAGAGAAGAGGTAGCGAATTGTTTTCTCTACTCATTATTCTGAACCTAATTATCATAGGCCTCTGATGAAAGGTTTTGGGTTGAAAAGTTTATCTATGGAGGATAGTAGTGCTATGTTTGTTCCTTTTTCCCTGGAGCAAATAGCAGAGGTGGTGACCGGTAGTGATGGTAATAAGAGTCCAAGGCCAGATGGTTTTAACTTCTCGTTCTTTAAAAGATTTGGGGGGTTTTTAAAGGGGAGGTCAAAGTTCTCTTCCATACATTTTTCTTTAACGCCTCACTCCCTAGAAGCTTCTCTTCTTATTTTGTGGTTTCAATCCCTAAAGTTGACTCCCCTCAATCTCTTGAGAGTTTCGTCCTATCTCTCTTATAGGTTCCATGTATAAGTTAATTACTAAAGTTTTAGCTTCAAGGTTGGCTTCAGTGATGGATAAAATCATTTCGCCAAACCATTCAGCTTTCTTTAAAGGTAGGCAATTGATGGATGGAGTGGTGGCGATCAATGAAGTTGTGGATATCTAGCAAAAAAAATCTAAGCAGGATAGCCTCATTTTTAATTTGGACTTTTAAAAAGCTTATGATTCGGTGAGCTGGAGTTTCTTGGAGTATATTTTGAAGTGATTTGGTTTTGATGATAGGTGGTGTGCTTAGATGTGAGCATGTGTGTTTGCAGACAATCTCTCAGTGCTTGTCAACGAGTTCCCAACCCAGGAAATTAGTATCCAATGAGGACTTAAGTAGGGTGATCATCTGGATCCTTTCCATTTTCTACTTGTTGCAGAGGCATTGAGTATGTGAGTTAGGAAGGCAGGGATGGTGGGTATGTTTACTGGTTTAAAAGTTGGGAGATCTAGGTTGTCTGTTTCACACCTTCAGTATGTTGATGATACCCATTTTTTTTATAGGAAAGGCAACAATGGAGAACCTTTAGGTCATTAAGATTATCTTAAGGTGTTTTGAGCTTGCCACAGGTATTCGAGTTAATTTTGCCAAGAGTTGTATTTTGGGAATTAATGTTGATGCGACTTTCCTAGGTTTGGCTGCGAATTTTCTCCATTGTAGTATAAGTTATTTTCCTTTTAAGTATTTAGGTTTTCCAATTGGGGCTAACTCTAAGAGATTATCTACTTGGCAGCCTTTATTGGACACTCTGGTATCTCATCAGAGTAAGTGGAGGAGGGTGATTCTTTTAGACTCTGCACTTAACTATATCCCAATTTTTTTCCTTTCCTTTCTGAAAATGTCAAATGGTTTTTAGAGACAGATTGTGAGAATTCAACGTTGTTTTTTGTGGGGAGGGTCTAAAGGGGCGAGGAAGATTCCTTGGGTCCAATGGTCAGATGTTTGTAAGCCTAAGAGTGAAGGAGGGTTGGGCATTAGGGATCTAAAAAGGGGAGGATTTGTGGAGAGATATTATAGGAGCTAGATATTTGAAAGGGTCTCAATGGGATCATATTGGGGGTGGGTTGGGATATTAAGAGATGTCTCAAAATGGTGGAAGGAGATCTCCTTATCGGGATCAAGTCAACCTGGGTTTATTGATTGGTTCTTTGAAAGTATCCTCATGAAGGTTAGAGATGGTCAATCTACTTATTTTTGGAAAGACCTTTGGTTAGGAGATATTCCTTTGAGAATTCGTTTCCTTAGGTTGTTTCAAGTGTCTATTGATGACAGATCATCTTACGTTATTCTTAGCATGTTTTTCTGTCAATTTCAATAGGTTTTAGCAACAAAAAGGATGACTATTAGAACGATTGCCTATGATTTTGGGACTTTTGTAATGTTTTCCATATTTGAGTCTGTAATTCTAGTTTTCCCGAAACATAGCAATTTTAGGGTGTTTTTAAAGTAATTCACGAAGAAATCATGCAAATCGGCAAATCAAGAACATCCAAAGATTTGTGAAGACTTTGGTAAGACCAAGAATGAAGATTCAAGAGGCCTCATGAGACTTTACAGTGGGAGGAATTATGTTCTCATGTTCTGTGACAAGTTATTTGAAGACGAAGACCTAAAACGATTGAAAATCAGAGAAACTGGGCCAAAGAAGCAATACCATGCCCCTTGGGCACATTGGATGTGCCATGGAAATATCAAAAAGTTGCCATGCGCCTTGGGCATCTAATATGCGCCTTAGGCATATCCCAACATGCACTCTCATGCGCTTTGGGCATATCCAATACGCCTTGGACATTTTTAATGGCGCAGGCGTAATTTTATGCTTTTGTGGGTAAAGTCCACGTTTTTAGCCCAAACCCAATTAGAAACTCTCACTGTAAATACTAGCCTTTCTCATTCATAATTTCTTATTCAGAACTGTGGCAGTTCAAGAGGAAGACAACTTTGGAGCTTCAGGAGAGTTTCTATCTTCTCCTTGATTTTTTGGGGTATGTTTTCATCTTTAGTAAATTGTTTTTAGTTACCATGTGTAACTAATTCTTTTTAGGTTAGAGTTCTAAGATGAACCTCTATTTATTTTTGTTGGATATTTATTTAATTTAATGTCGTTTTTATTTTATTTATCTTTTATTCGCTATTAAGTTTTATTTAAGAATTATTTTTTTCAAAGGATCGTAACCCTATATTAGGTACTTAGGTTGTGACAGGGCCTTATAATGTTATTACTATCTTGCTTCTTACATCTTGATATTTATAGCTCGTATACTAACTATATGTTTAGGAAGTAATTATTTAGTAACTAGTGAAAGATACCGAAATCAAGTTGACCTTAGTAGTAAGTACTTAAGAGGTGACATACTAATACTGAGTAAAATTTGTTAAACCTAGGAGGTAACTAGTTAGTAATTAAGAAAACAAGCGACTCCGGGGAATAAATCTAATAGAACCATTCTCTTAAACCCTTGGTAAGGTAGACGAGATAGAGTTGCCCGTTTGTAGAACTACTAAGTGTGAGAGAGTGTGTGCTATGAGTGTCCTAAGATTCATAGATGGATAGACCTACAGGAACCTTGGCCTTCATTGCCTTGAGAAATCTTGGAAAGCCAATATAAAGTCTATGCTTTCAATTACCTTAGAGACGGTAAGACCCCACACGTAAGGATCACAGTGTGATCAGCAGGTGCAACCAGACTTAGGAGGGATAAACCTAGTTAACCGAGATTTATAGACCCACATGTAAGGATCACCGTGTGATTAGCAGGTGCATTTTCCAACATTCTAGGTTAGTCACGTCCCAACGGCCCCATCACTTGTGTAGTCTACCTTAGAAAAATAAACGCGACATGACTGTTATTTAATATCCAACAATATAAATATAGGGGATTCAGAGAATCCTAACCGCTGCTTACTTTTTTGCAACCAAAAACAGGTAAACTTGCTTTGTTGCAAACAGATAAAAATTGCAACTCTTTAACCCTTATCATTTATTATATTGTCAACTTATAAAATAAGTAATGCGAATTGTTTGGACGAAGAGACAATCCGTGTGGATACGATACTCTACTTATCACTTTATTACTTGGTAAATGATTTGGTACACTTGCCTAATCCGCACATTTCCTATTCAGAAATAAGCTAAAGTGTTCGATATGACCATTAGAGAGGGATCTGAATGGGTTTGGGATCTTAAGTGAAAGAGGGATCTTTTTGAGTAGGAACTTTTGATTTTGGGAAAGATGCTCCAGGCTTTAGATAGTCTGACCTTTTCTAAAGGTGCAGACTTTTGGATATGGTGCAATGACTCATCGACCATATATTCCATGAGATCGTCTTATAAATGTCTTCATATGAGAGCTAATGTGGTTGATGAGAGGTCAAAGGATATTGTGCAACTTATTGCAAGGGTGTGGGAGTCTTTGTCTCCTCTCAAGGTAAATTTCTTCTCTTGGCAGCTACTTTAGGATAGGATTTTGACTCGTCAGAATCTCTTTTCAAAGAAAATTAGAGTTGATCGTGGTGGTATTTCTTGTGTGGTATTTTTTGTTAGATGTCATTTTTTAGGTCAGGTGTGGTATCATTTGTTTAGGTGGTTGGGGTGGGAGTTAGTTTTACCTTCAGATCTAGCAAGTCTTCTTGGTCTTCTGTTCAATTTAGGTGGAAGGAAAAGGAGAGGTTAGAGTACTTATTAATCTGGAAATATGTTGTGTGGTTCATGTGGAGATCCCAAAATGCTCGCTTCTTTTTGGGGAAGGAGACATTTGTGCTCCAATTGGTGGATATGGTTAAGTTCACCTCTTGGAAGTGGTTTTTAGGAAAACATTATAGTCACGCATGTTCCTTATATGAGTCGGGTCATGAACCCACTTTCTGTTGGCACTGTTAGTGTCTTGTGGTAGATTTGTCTAGGGGTGAGGGATTTTGCTCATGGTCTTCCTCCTGTTCGGTTGTCATTAGTTGTTCTTGTTAGGAGTTATGTGTTTCTGTTGTAGTTTTAGTTTTTGCTCTTGTTTTTCTATGGGTGGGTTTCTTTGATTTTGTTATCGTTTGACTTGAGTACTTCTTGTACTCAAATTTGTATGTATGTTTGAACTATTGTAGGAGTTTTCTCCCTTTTATATTTTATATAGAATATGTATTTGCCATTCAAAAAAGAAAAAAGAAATAAAAAGATGGACAAACTGCATTGGTTAAGTGAAGAATAGGTCTTGCTAGGTAATCAAGTTGTTCTGCCATGGCCAAGAATGGTCAAAGCTTAGCCAATTATCCTATGACTACCTTTCCATTGGCTTTCTTTCTTGTAAAATTGTATGTGGTTCATATATATATGTAGTTAGCTTTTTTAAAATAAAAATAAAAATGTTCTATTTTATTTTTCATAAAGATTACTCCTTCTGATCCTTATTATAAGAAGAAAAACAAAACAAAAATATCAAAATAAATACAATCATTATTTGTTGTAACTATTTGAATATTTTGACAAATATACCCTTATAGAAAATTGTCAAACATTAAATATCCACTAATATTAAAAAGACAAACAAAAATGATAGATAAAAAAATTATATAGACAATAACTACACTTTAAAGATTATTTTGGGGTTCATGTAATTTGATTTACAAATTTGATGGTTTGAGGGGAAGAGCAATTATCTGATTATGGGAAGAATTTCTACACGAATTGTAACATAGGGTAAAACCATTGCAGGATATGATTAAATGTGAGCAGTTCTACATGTTCCCTCTTTTAATTTAAATAAATCTGAACCACCTATTTAATCTATTGGTGTTTTTCTCGTGGTTCACTGGTGAGGGACCTAATTGGACCCTCACCCTAGAATCCACCGATTGATTAATATTAAAAGGAACACGGGACAAATATTTTTCTTTTTTTGATAGTGGCCAGCAGTGGAGGAGCCAGGAAAAAAAGTTAGGGTGGGCCACTAAAATGAATCGTTGAAAAATTGTTTAAAGCCTCGCAAAATAGACCTACAATTGAATTATTTAAATTTTTCGGATGGGCCACAACACCACTTTGCGGGAATTTGGATCAACCGAGATCTAAAACCGACATAAAATTGTATAAAATCTCGCAAAATAGATCTATAATTGAATTATTTAAATTTTTGGGTGGGCCTCTACACCACTTTGCAGGAATTTGAATCAACCGAAGCCTAAAACCGACAAAAAATTGTATAAAATCTCGCAAAATAGACCTATAATCGTTGATTTTTTAATTTTTCCGGGTGGGCCGTGGCCCACCCCAGCCCATGAAGGGCTCCGCCACTGGTGGCCAGGGTTTGAACCTCGACCTTGCATATTTTATGTATTGTCCCAACCAACTGAGCTAAGCTCACGAGAACACGGGACAAATATTTATCATTGATATTTAGAAAAATATTAAAAAAAACATGGGGCGCATATTTTTCAACGATACATAAAAAAAACATGAGAAGAATACTT
>Ga0228710_1007242_pt1 | contig 16485 bp, 4 predicted proteins | sample MedpolnodulmetaG_FD_177995 | JGI IMG/M metagenome (GOLD analysis project Ga0228710, IMG submission 177995) | Root nodule microbial communities from Medicago polymorpha collected in Santa Monica, California, United States - pink nodules | ecosystem: Host-associated > Plants > Roots > Nodule... | reverse complement strand
CTTAAAAAATCTTAAATGCATAACATATTGTTATTGATGTTTGAGATTCATGTATCAAATTCTGAGTGAAATCTTCTTTTCTGGTTGTATGATCAATTCTACTGTTAGGCGCAGGACCCATTTAGTTCAATCTTTCTCTGTTGTCTTCCTTTACTGGCTTTACTACGTTTCATGATTTCTGTTTTCTAATCCATTTTATTTTCTCTTTATTATTACTATTAATTATTTTCAATTTTCTGCAATTTCAATTCTCATTAGTTTCTTCTGGGTCCTGCCTGCGTCCTGTTTCCTCTGTTTTTGTGTTCTGTTTCTGCAAATAACTCTCTCTATCACTCTCACATGGCTTCTTCAAGTGGAACATCTTCTGGCTATTCAACACTTCCAAATTCAGGTTCAGAGGAAGATTTAATGCTTCTGATGGATCAAAGAAAAAGAAAGAGAATGATATCAAACCGCGAATCAGCAAGAAGATCTCGAATGAGGAAACAAAAACACTTAGATGATCTTGGTGTTCAGGTGAGTCAACTAAGGAATGAGAATCAACAGATTCTAACTTCTGTCAACCTCACAACTCAACGATTCTTAGCTGTTGAATCTGAAAACTCTGTGCTTAGAGCTCAACTCAATGAACTCAACAGCAGATTTGAATCTTTGAATGAGATCATCAACTTCATGAATGTTGCAAATGGTGTTTTTGAACCTGTTGATAATCACAATTACTTCAACAACCCTTTGAATTTGAATATGGGTTATTTGAACCAACCAATCATTGCTTCTGCAGATATGAACATGATACATTATTGAGATGAGATGAGATGAGATGACTGCCACACAACACAAAGAAAAAGAGTGTGTTAAGGAATAATAATAATGATGAATGTGTACTATAAGTAGTAATTACTATTAGTAGTGTAATCATATTAATATTGTTGTATTTCTAATTCTATGATTGAGTCACTATTGTTGTTATTTGTAATGTTGTTACTTTCCTTCATTATAATATATAATCATATTAATATTGACTATGTTCTCCATTTAATTTTCTTTTCTTTTCTTTGACTAAACTTCTTTGAGGTGGTGTACAATTTTGGCACTTGCTCAATATGATTTGATTGAACTTAGACATAAGGGATTACATTCAATTAATCTTCTTATCAGTGGGTTAGTGCGTAAGCATACATAAAGTTTACTTTTCTAATTCTTGTTTTTCCAGTGTGTTTAAAAAGTGAAGAATTAGTATGGGAATTAAGATTTTCAATAGATTATAAGTAGTTGAGTTTGTATAGAGAGGGAGGCCTCAAGTAATGACTAGAGATACGAATCTTATTGGAAGGAAAAGTCCAAAAGTGAGCAGCAAAAGAAAAGGACAGGTGCTGAAGAGAGTTGGCCATGGTTCGCTCATACTAATTTTTATTTTGGCACTAGGAACAAATTCCTTCAAATGGGAAACACACAAACATCTACGGATGCTATGTGTCTTTTATTTTTCTAATGTTTCTAACTCCAATTAATTAATATTATATAATTAGTAATGCCTAACACTAAGAGCAAGTCCAACCTAAGTAACTTGTTATTTCTTTCGCTTTTAAAAAATTGTTCTTTCGATATTACCATTTCTCATTGTAATTTTAATAGATCTATCGCAGTAATTTATCATTTAAGTTGTATTATGTGACATGTAAATCTAAGTAATTAATGAATTGCTTGGACTAAACACAAATGAAACAATTAAATGCAAATAATGTCTGAATGGTTAGTAACTCCAAACTAATAGAAGTTTGAAAATCATTCAAAATTTTGACAAAGTTGAATGATACTCTATATAAGCAAAAAAATCACGATATTATTTGTACTCATATTTGAGACAATGATTAATTGGAGTTGGTTAGACAAAAAAATAAATGGCAAATGAATACTAGTGTCTTTGTTGTCAAACTTAAAAGTTAGTCGATGATTCCATTAATAATTCTCAATGGTTATTTCCTTTTTTTACACACTACACCAAAAAAGTAACTATGTCTCTTGGTTGTGAGTTTCTTGTTAGCTCTTTTGAATAGTGTTAAGTATTGTAAATGATTTTTGAGAACTAAAATACCATGAAAAATACAAGTAAAAACTAAAAGCTGAAAAACATAGATAAATTGTGAGTCAAATAAGTTGTTTTATTAATTAAGTGTATTTAAAATAAAATTTACAACTGATATTTATAGGCAAATGTTCCACGACCTAAATCCTATTAACCATGTCATTGTCTACAAAGATTGTGCCTTGATTGCCATTATTCGACAATACTCGCGCAAACGCCTCAAAATTTAATTTCTATATTTTTCTCTAATTTTAATTAAAGCAACATCAATCAAGTCACTCTCTCACTTGTAAGAAGAATTTTTTTTTTAAACCGTCAGTGTTAGTATATTAGTTATTGTTAGTATTATGCTGAAAGTGGAGACAAAACCTCAACCTCATTATCACTTCACCCATTAATTCTCTCACTCCATACCTCAAACAACCTTATATCTTATCTTGCTAGAACATCGATCGATGACCCTAAATTTCAACTTAAAGGTAACAATGTCGATTATTATTAAAAATTTTGAGCGATTTTCAATCATCAAAACATTGTAGACCACATGTAACACTTTTTCATCTTTGTTGATTGTAGAAAAGTGATGTGACCCTCAAGCAATAAGTGTGGGTGCACCATTTGTAGGTGCTGCTCTTAAGGAAAGACATTTTAGTTCCAACATTTTTCCATTTGCATATTAGTTTGCCTTTGGAACGACAAATATAATCAGTTTAACTTGAAAGCTAAACTGACACCAAAGAAACTGAAAGTAAAAGTTACAACTTTGAGCTAAAGCTGTTACACCAAGTTCTTGGAAAGTAATAGTTAGATATGAGAGATGAGTGCGCTGATTTTGTGTGTACGATCACAACTTCCACGTGCAATGAACTAAGTTTACTGTATTTTGTGTTTTGTTGGACATGTAAATATGGTTTGCATATGCCATGTTAAGTTTCTGTGACTACTTTTACCTAAACCTCATTAAATTAATGGCAAGTCATACATTGAACATGTGGTTTTGTCACATGGAGCTATTTTATTTTATTTTTTTACAAGGTTTCATGAAGCAAATTAAACTTCATGTTTAGAATATAATTTATATACATTTCTAAAAAAAAATTGATACAACGACGAAAATTTAGAGACGGAGATCGGCAAATTAAGCTTCCTCTTTGATTTCATCATTAAATGTCAGAGAGGGTGTATAATATTTGATGACCAATTTTATTTTTTCCGTTCCTAATTTTGATAATTTTTAAACTTTTTTTAGGATGTAAATTAGTTGAGCTACTAACTGGGGTGGAGCCACCCCACAGCTAGCCTGGGCTTGTAGCAAGCCCAACCATGACTAGAACCTCTCACTTTTTCCGGATTTTGCCAAGGATTTAGGTTCATAGGTAAATGTAATACCTTCGTGGGTAATTGTTTCCTTAGGATTTTAGGATCCGCAGGAAATGTGCAATTATCCGCAGGAATGAAGTAACATTATATGAGAAGTCTATAAAATTATCCGCAGGAAAAGTGTAATTTTTGCTTAGGCTCTATAAAATGTGCAAAATTCGACCAGGAATCACTGCCGCAGACAAAAAAATAAATATTTATAAGTTCAAATGCTTCTATATCACTGATATATAACTTAGTTGGAGCATGGAAAGCTTCTAGCAATAGCAAAGGTTGCTTGCTCTAGATTTAGGAAAAGTAAGCACACCAATTTGTACTCGTAAAGTTGTTTTAAATTTAATTACATGTAGTAAAGAGAAGTATATATTTCAGCAGCTTGTATTTGACTCCAACTACAAATACTTTGTCATATAATACAGACAAAACTTTTCTATGGGTCTTGGAGAGTCCAAATAAAAAATCACACGACCTCAATATTTGTTGTTATTGGTAAAATAAGAAAATAACATGAAAAACTAAGGCACTAAGCCAAGGAAAACAACTACCCCTAACATCTTTCCTAATGAGATTCATCCCAATCTTTTCAACACCAGATTAATAAGATGAATAATTTCACATATAAAACATTAAAACTTCTCTCATGCATTATATACGTTGAGGTGAAATTTTGTTATCTTGCTCTCAATAGTTGCTTGCTGTCCTATCAACAAAATGTCCTATCCCAAACATGTAAGATATTTGGAAAAAATTGTATGTACAACACAGCATTTTTTTTCCATTACTATTTAATTATAAGAAGTAATTAAGTTCGTTTCCCCTACCTATATATGCCTAAGATTCCAACACTTTTACACTTCTACGTCTTAAACAACTAGCTAGAGCAAATGATAATAATATCTTATCTTATTATATAATAACAAAGATATTTTTAAAATCAGTACACATGTCGTTATTTATTTTAGAGATAATAAGTACATGCACATGTCATTGTATGGTACGTATTCTTCTTCCACAAACTACAAAACATGTTAGGGGTCTATTGGAGGGCTACCAAAGCTTCGATAACAACCCAGAGCTAATAAAACAAGGTTTATCACGATTCTTTCTGTACTTACGCAACTTATTTTATTTAGCCTCTTTTTAGGAGTTTAGGACGGGTGTGTTTTGGAGAAAAAGAATGAAGGAATTCTCTAACTTGAATGAGAAGTTTCTTTTTTCCTTCTTTCTTTCTATAATATAAATTCTCTCTAATATGGAGGAATTTAATGTATTGAACGTGGATTTAGAAAAAATTCTTCAAATCAATACAATACATTAGAAATTAAAAATATATTAACGATAAAAATCATTTTTCATTCTCTCTCAAATAAAATGAAAGATTTATATCTTTTCTCCTCTCATCTCTTTCTCTTAAAGTCTTCTCATCCCCTTCCATTCAAACTTCAAATAAAACTTAAATAATCTTTAATAAATGTTTGAGTATCATTAAGGTGTTTGGATTGACAATATTAGAGGATTAAGTTGATATTGTTTTATTATATAAAATTGAGATTTTTTTTAAAATAGTTGAAAAATAACACGATAGATAATCATATAACATTTCAATCATACGTAATTTATTTTTTAAAATATATTATAGCTCTCATAATTTAAAAAAGAAAAATAAGGCCTTATTTTCCCAACAAAATCCCCATCCAAATATTTTCCTTAAAAATCTCTCTTTATCACAGTTGAGATTAATATCCTCATCAACAATCACTAAAAAAACTTTACTAATCGAAAAGTGGGAAAATGGTTGAGGGTAATAGAAGATGGTCTATTTTCACATCAGAACATCCTATGCCAACTTGAAATGACAAATGTTCCCTTGGATTGCATACAAAGATATTGGTTTCTTTTATTGAAAGATATTTATTTATGCATACAAAGCAAAAGTATTTGCTTATGACCTCTTAAAAATATACTTCCATATTCAAATCACATTTCCTAAGTAATTTTTAAGGGTGTCATTGCATATTAAACAAAAATTTGGTTCTATATATTTTTTTAAAGGGTTCTATATTTTTTTAAACTAGGTATCTCCATACACAACATAAGTTAATCTTTTCAGAAGATCGAGATCCATTCAAGAGGTTAAATTCTCTTACTATGTGTTGTTTTTTCATACATATCAGCCATAAATCAAACCCTAGACCAAGTAATTAAATGACCCGAACGTCTACCACTTATGTCAACATGTTGGTGATTTCTACTTTTATATGTTATTAAATTTGTATTTACTTTATAAGTTATAAAAGTAGAAATCACTAACATATAAAATGATGATGTTTTCTAATTAGAAATAAAAATAGGAAATGGGATTAAAATGAAATGCGACCATGTATTATTTTAGCATTACCAAGACCCCTAAAAAAAATTATTTTAGCATTGCTTATTCATTTCAAGACATGGAGATTTTGCAAAAATTTATATTAATTAATTGTTGGGTGCCTAACACAGCTCTCCCAATGTCATAAAGCATAGAATCAAAGTAGAGTAGACGAAATGGAGGTGTGTTTCATGAGCTATTTGTGGTGGAAAGTTATACTCAAGTTAAAATGAAAAGGACAAGTTATTACTCAAGTTGAGAAGAAATTTTTTTAGCATGTTTATATGGGCAATAAAATTGACAAAACTACGATGACACCATAATATTGTTATAGCTCTAAAGTTTAACTTCCAAAATTATGATGGTTCACTATGATTATGTCGTACTTATTGCGAAAATAAATAAAAAATATCACTCAATAATTTTTAGATTAGAATATTATGATAGATGCCCCTCAAAAAAATAATATGATAGATGTGTTGGGTATAGAATAAGATATTAATAATACAAATATCATTTTCACCTTCGTGGAATTTTTTCCACACCCTTTTTAAATTTTATAAATTAGACCGAACGCACCCTTCAATAGTATGAGCATGTAATCTTTAGTAGTCCCAACAAAGATAGTAACTAACATGGAAAGCAGTTCAATAGTTAGAAACTTAATGGCCACGATTGAATTGGCATATATATCTTTGCATGTAACAATATTTCAATTGGAAGGCTGACAATAAATTTTGGAGAATCATTTGAAATTTTCAACCAGGACAAGGAATTATCATATACATTTTTCTAAAAAAAGACAGAATTATAATATATTATTTGAATTTCTTAGTCTAGCTGATAGATAAGGAAAGTTTGATCAATAAATGTTCGAACCGAGATTCAAACTCAAGTTCTCCTGGTTTATTCATCTTTAGCTAAAACTCATTAGCCATTTGAGCATAGTCACTTGATTATTTTATTAGCAATTTTAATCTTTAGTAAGGAATAAAATCATATATGCTTTATTTCTTATCAGACCTATCTATTCCCATTAATTATCTTTCACTCAACTCTGGTTCACAAATGAAGAATAATTCCCAGTTTAGAAAAGGGAAATAGATAAATGGTTGGTTTAGTGGTCATCAGATGAAAGCATGTATTACATACATCTTTTGGCGATGCTCCATAGTGCTATTTGTTATGTTATGTGAAGGAATGCAATATTGCTGTAAAGGAACAAAGATTCTAAGAGTATATTATTTCAATCAGCTAATAAAGTTTCTCTTCTATCAGGGTTAATGGCATTTGGAACTATTATTAAAAAAAGATAGCAAAAGAAGTAGTAAGTAAAAAAATACATGATTAATTTCCTTATTTTGCCCATTGTATTAAATTTTGTTATATGTTTGGTATTCCCCTCTAGAAGCATATAACTTGGAATACGCAATTGAAGAGAAACTTTTTTGGTGCTTGTCAATTGTTTCTGAGTTAAAATATACTAACTGATAGGATTCCCATGCCTATTGCTTCTAATACTAGGCTTGGCTTAGCTACAAAATGGTGAGTCTTACTTGGTTTCCATTATTTGATTAAGTGACAAAATAAAGTTAAAAGGTGAAACCACCCAAATTTACATTTAATTTACTTTTGCTCCTGAAATAAAAAGGAACAAAGATGTAATGACATTAATTTTGAACAAGCAACAGAACTTATGAAAGTCGGTGTCCTTTGCTGTTCTGGTTTATAATTCTATTATTCTATGTCTGGGGTGTGTATGTACAAGGCTTGTGTTATTATATTGTCTGGGGTGTGTAGAAAAGAGGGGCATGGGGTGATGAAATCTCCCATGATGCCTTCTTTTTGGATTAGAATATTTGATTACATGTTTAAAAATTAAAGTTTAGGGTATTATTTATTGGAAAAGGGGGTGAGCATGTGGCCAGCCATGCAATTGAATGGTTCACATGCTTTGGTAAAAAGTTGTCCTAACTCTGATTACATTTGGCAAGAGTTTAGTATTTTAATTATGATCTAATTGAAGTAGGTTAAAGTGATGTCATTTAGCAAGAGTGCTCTAGAATATGCCATGTTCTTAAAAATGGTTAAACAGCAATATATATGATATGAATTAAAAACGTTCTTAAATATGGTGTAGCTGAGCAACATTAGAAAGGGAGAGGCCAAATAAATTATTTCAGTAAAATTCATATAGGTAACTAACCAGAAACACATAAGGGAGAACTGAAATTAGCAATAATTCTCAAAAACTGAGAAGGAATATTGCATCATGGACTTAAAAAAGTACAGAAACTGAGACCAATTGGAATCAAAATTCAGGTTAAGTTATGAACTAATTTATTTAAGTTCCTGAACATGGAACCATTCTGATAAATTTAAAACATTTAACAGATCAATTTAAGAACACCTCTTGTCCGTTTGTCAAGTTCAATGCCACAAGGTAGTAAAGAATAAGAACTGACATGCAAGTTCACGAGGAGCATACAAGTTTTATATAGATGGTACCTTCCCGGAGGTTATAAAACAGCATACAAATTTTATTTTACTCATAAATGACAAAATATATTAACAGTTTATTTTATCAGCAATGGCTATTAGATCTCTCACTTTATTCTTTAAAACGAGGCTTAACTTCAGAGGAGCATTCCTTCATGTTTATAGCTCACAAGATTGATGTCAGAATTTAAAAGCATTCTGAATTCTTGACAGCGTCGTCAGAATCGTGAGTCTACGTAGAATCACAAAGGGTCCGTAGACTCGACTCGTAAGAGTCTATAGAAAATAAAAAACGACTTTAAAAAACCTAAAAATGACACGAGCCACATACATAATAAAACACCAATTAACAAAAAAATTCTAATTTCAAACACCATGATATAGTTGTTGCCAAAAAAATAAAGCAAGTTAAATAGAATGAAACAAGAACAGAGCAAGCATAAAAAACGACGGATCAATACAACAACAAAATGAAACAAAAATAAAGCACAAATGAAAGAACAACACATAAAAAATCAACAAAGAACAGAGACGGCAAGAAACGTGTGGTGCGAACATGAGGCGAAGAGAAAGGTTTATTATTCTTCCAAGTTTTCTAATTTCTAAAACATAAAGCGAGAGACGAGAGATATTCTAACTTCCTTTAGTTTTTTTGAGTGAAAGGTGAGGCCCAATGTGTTTTTGGGTTTTTTTTCTTTCAAAAATTACTCTAAACTTGTAAACTCGTCTCAGACTCACGAGTCTATCCGAGTCCGAGCGAGTTTACCACAAAAACAAGTCTCAATGCGAGTCAACTCGCTTTGGTCTCCTAGACTCGTAAACTCGTCTGAATCTACAAGTTAATTCGCAAGTCTGACAACCATGCTTGACAGTCTGACACTATTGGTCCTGAGTGCGCTTTTGGCATCACGGTTAGTTTACCGAAATTATGGTGGCCACCGTAGTACCAAACATGCACCATGTGTAGTTAAATATAAAGAAAAAGTGATGCTAAATGTTTCTTCCTTAGTTGTGGTTTCATTCGGTCCTTGATTGGTATTTTGCCCTCCCAAATGATATTTTACGAGTAATATGTCTTCCAAATAGAAATTTAATTAGTAACCTGCTCCTTAATTGATTGATATTTGTCCACCAGTTAGACTCTAGATTTAGAATTATTATGTTCTCAGAATACTCGCATAATCATTATTTATTCTCAACTCTTGGTTTTGGAGAAAAGATCTAAGCAGCTTTTCTTTAATGAATGAATAGTAAGTGCACGATACCAACTAAACCCATGTTACAAACAACAATCACGGGGGAATCAGTTTGCTTCACTGTCACAGCAAAACTATTTTTAGGACAATAATCATGCTTAAACTATGACAATTAAAAACAATTTCATTTGAAACAATGTTAAACTTGCATTGTTCATAACTTCATATTTCTTTTTTTTTTTATTGATTGTTGTTGTCTTCTACCCCACCCCTCTCTCTCTCTCAACAAATATAAGGTGACAAATGTCATTTGACATTGTTTTTTTATGTTCAAAATCTTCAAAGAATTCCTCTTTCCTCTTAAGGGAAAAGCATACAATTAGAAACACATGACATTAATTTATCCTATATTATGTAGTTCAAAATTCCTCTTTTTTCCATGATGATAGTTTGAGGTTTTTTTTTATAAGAATTGTTCAATGTTTTCTGAACATGGACTAACTCTGTGATAGGACTCTGGGTTCGGGCCTAAGCCCAACAACTACAATGAACAGGGAAGTTAGAGGGGAGATATAAGGTGGTTAGGGTGGGAGAGTTAAGGAGTAGAGGATAAGGAGGTTGTGAGTTCGACCCTCATTCACAACAAAAAAACTAACATTAACAACTAACATTTGCTATTCCCCCAAAAAAAGAAAGAATAGGGACGTTAGAGAGGAGTTGTATCATGTGGCAGGTTGTTAGGATAAGAGTTGGAATATAAGGAGAGGGAGGAGAAGAGGGAGATCATTCGAGCATCATTACTGTTAGAAACCTTTTTGGTTTGGGCAGAGAGATTCATCTTTTCTTTTTCTTTTTCTTCATCTCTTCTTTGAGGAGCATTAGCTCCGGGATTACAAGGATTATCTTATCTAATAGCTCTGGTTTCTTAATAAAAAAATACATTGTTCTGCCTGTGTTTGATTTGGCTTCCTATCGCTCAGGCTAAAATATGAAATTGGATTCTGCGAAGGTACTGGAGCAATGAAAAGGAAAATAAGTCCATGAAGCTTGATTGTGATTATATTGTGTCAATTTTATATTAAAAAATTTCTCGATAGAGTTGGCTAGGCAGCAAAAGGGACGAATCTCCAATTCTGACCAGATATGTTAACTGTGCAATTCAATCGTTAATTTTAAAAACCAAATGTAGATGCCAAAAAGAAAGCATAAGGACAAGTGGGAAAGAGATTTTGATAGTTTGTAAACTACATTAAGTTCAAACTTATGTGACGCAATAAACCTAAACAACTTATTATAAATCATTCAATTTAATTTTGTCTAGCACAAAGCTTCATATTCTTATCTCAATATGAATATGACGCAGGAAAAAGAGTACAATAATGATAAAAAAATGTATAATTTCAGTTCATTCTAAATTTAAAGTTTTTGACATTATTGTCTGATTTTGTGTCTGCAAGTCATTACAAAAATCAAACTTTCAGAATAGTAATATACTAATATGATAGTAGAAGTTCTTAATGAACTGTTACCAAGTAATCTAATAAAAATGTAAATTCAATGGTACAACTCAATCCATTATCAAGTAGCAATATCTATAACTAAAGAATGGAATGTAATAACATACATGAAGGTAAGTACTTCAGAACGAAAAACAAGTATATGTCCTTGCAAAGTACCTGAAAATAGCTAACGGTATCTGACCAAAGAATGAATGTGGTTCTCCCTCTCAAGGTGTCCTAATATGAACGTATCGTAGCCAAATAGAAACTGAATAATGTAGCAGTACTCTGAATATGCACATTTACAGCTTTACGGATGGAAATGTATCCCGTTTATTGATATTTATCAGAAAAGGGCCACCACTTATGATTTACGTTTATAATCTGAAATCGTGTCCATGCAAGAAGGAAAAATTCCTTGGCATTTGCAATTTGTCTCGATGGCCAAATTAGGCATCAAAGCCAGCAGCTCATGTGACTGTACATTGGTATTTATCTACAATTTTTTCCTTCTACATGTTACAACATTCAACCCAAGGACAATTCCATGCTACCAATAATCCTTACAAGAGCAATCTCCATTTTTGAAATGATGGAAACGAATTCTGTCTCTCACTATGACGTCTCTTTGGTATACCTTAGAGATTAGTTTCATGAACTCGTGACAATCCTCACAAGACCTTAGGTTCTTCACGATCCTGATTTTTGACCCAGGACATGTCCTGATCAATCCATAGGCAAGAGCTAGCTTCTCACTATGGTGAAGCAACTGAATGGCCTTCTCCTCATCGTCCATCTCAAGCATTACCTCTGATACTTTTGGATTATACCCTTCTTTTCTCAGTTTATCTACCATCTGATCCAATTTGGTAAAGATGTTCTCTGCGTCAGGGTGATCATAATCTCCCATCACAAATTCATGTACAACACCATCAACTTCAATCCTACTAGACCCCGGTGGCTTTACCAGTCCCTTTTTATTCATCAGCTCCCTGACCTCTGCCTTATCACACCACTTCCCTATCGATGCATAAACATTACTAGCAAGTATATAACTTCCACTGTCATGTGCACTCGTACCTTGCAGCTCAAGGTGTTTCATCAAACGCTCGGCTCTTTCTGTATCTGCATGAACTTTGCAGGCCCATATCAGGGTCCTCCAAAGGACTCCATCAGGTTTCATTGGCATTGCATTAATGAAATCTTCAGCTTCCTCCAAACACCCTCCTCTTGCAAGGAGGTCCACCAAGCAACCATAATGTTGAATCGTGGGTTTCATACTGTAACGCTTTTGGACATCATTGAAAAACATGTAACCTTCACGAACCAAGCCTGCATTCCTACACGCTGATAAAACCACCGTAATTGTCCTCTCATCGGGTTTTACATTACAAGTTTCCATTTCAACAAACAACTCAATAGCTTCTTTATACATCCCGTGACAAGCAAGGCCAGAAATCATCGCAGTCCAAACAAAAACATCTCTATCCAAAACATCATCAAACACCTCCCTTGCACTCTCTAAACACCCACATTTCGAATACATATCAATAAGCGCAGTACAAACATTACTCTTCAAATCAATCCCCTTCTCCTTCACAATCCCATGCACTTTCCTCCCCACACTCAACGCCCCCGAATCAGCACAACCTCTTAATACAGAAATCACCGTAGCCTCATTCACATCTAGTCCACCTTCCAACATTCTCTCAAACAACACAATTGCCTCAACAGTTAGATCATGATTAACAAAACCGTCAATCATAGACGTCCAAGAAACCACATCTCTATGAGACATTCTATCAAACACTTGACGTGCAATACCCAATTCACCAATTTCAGAGTACAAATGAATAAGCGCGTTTTGAATATATAAATCGAAACCAAAACCCATCTTTTTTATCAACCCATGAAGCTGTTTTGCTTGTTGGGTAAGTTTCAAACGTCCACAACACTTCAAAACAAAGGGATAAGTAAAGGTATCTGGTTTAGGTACATTAGAGTGTGGTTGAAGCATGAAAATGAAGAGAGAAAGTGCTTGAAAATGATGGGTAGGGTTGGAACTAAGAGAATAAGCACGAATGATGGTGTTGTAGTAGTAAGAGTTGAGAGATGGGTTGGTGTTGAGAAGAAGACGTGCGTAGTTGAGGTCGCCGGAGGATGATAGAGCAGAGAAAGTGAAGAGCTTTGAGAAGTATCGTTGGTTTTGGGGTTCGGATTTTAGGAATTGTGCGTGAAGTTGAAGAGCTTGGGACATGCTTGTTACTTCCATACTCAATTGCTGCATATGCTTCACTTTTCTTATCCTTATACTATTTCTTCCAAAAATTGATATATTTATTTATTTATTTAAGGTTGAAGTATAAGCTTAGTTTTAGGTTAATTTCATTAAATCAGAGTTAGAACCACATTAAGATCACTCATTTTATTACAATCGTTTGTCTAATGACACTAGAATTCTCATCTTATTCAAGTATGTGTCACTCACAATTAGAATTATTGGATTAAGTGAAGTACAATTATAATTATAGGAAAACTAACAGTAGTAGCTCACTTGTTGGCAAATTATTTATTTGGTTTAGTTTCTTCTTGTGGGTTTTTAATTAGCCCCCACCTCCACACTTAAAACTTTGTTGTGTCAATTAGGTGTAGTTTATCAATGTAAGAATATTGACTTTAAGCCAAAGTCAGGATTAGTACAAACAAAACATCAAATATGTGCTCCAACGAACACACATAATTAACAATAATTTTTAAGGATGATGAAGATATTATAGATCAACCACAACTTGAAAATTGTGACAAACTAATTTATTGAAAGGAAATGAACTTAGACAAGAAATGTATGCTGGATGCAATATGATCGATCATTCTTATACTATAAATAGTAAATATTTATTCAAAAGACTAAACAACTCTGAAATTTGACCAAAATCCCCTACTTAGAATGCAGAGAATCCATCTTATTAGTACGTCTTTGGTCATGCAGTTTATGTGGAGAGTTTCTCTTCCTCATCACAGAATTGGCATTGGCATTTCTTGAAAAAGAAAACACACTGTCCTGAGATTGCATTTTCTACTTTCTGGCAGTAGTGATTGCATACTGCAGAATGGTAGCATCTTGCATGAGGCCATGTGTCACTGATACGCAAACATGCCTTGCTTGGTTTTGGTTCCTTCTCGTCCGAAAAAGCTGCATGTATGTCCATTTACAAATATAGATGTGTAACAAAATTAATTAAATAAACAATTATATTATATTTAATGATCTCATAAAATACGATGTGATAGGTTAAATTTAGTGTGACTTGCCTGAAGTTACAAGGAGAATGATAGCAAAGAAAGCTGCAAACATTTGAATACGATTAAGGAACCTAGCCATGCTTGCTTATACACTTGTATTGCTTTTTTCTATAGAGGTTTTCACTTGTTTTTTGCTTGATATAATGAGATGAGAATGGGTTTGTATATATATAATAAATAGTAGCATGTCATATAGCTCTTTTTCATTCATGCTTAAATGGTGAACTCATGGTTAGGTTAAGTACAGAAATAACGTGAGTCCGGCAAGCGGGTAAGTCTACCACACCTTAAGCCTTTAAGCATCAAAACATTATCATCTTAGTTTCTCGATTTTTTTTTTTTGTTAGATAGAAGAGATGACAAAGTCATCATAAACTCACACACATAAAGTGGAGGTACTGGGGTTCAAACCCCGATCATGACGTCTGGCCTAACAATTTTGGCATTTTTTGCCAGTTGAACTAAGACTTATAAGACTTCGATTTAAACTAGGTAAAAAAAAAAAAAACTCAAAAATGCAAAAATAACTTCTAAAATTGAGTGACACTCCTTGAACAACAAATTTCCAAGAATTTTAATGGTATTTCCAAATTTGAATTTGACACGAGGCAACTTTCTTTAGATATTTTTTTTTTCTTCAAATAATCTATTGATTAAAAAGTCGCATTTAAGGTGAATAAATATGGAAGCCAGATCAATTAAACTAAATTCACGGAGATTTTTTGAGTTAATATTTTTTAAACAAAAATATATATATTTTTTGTCTCCCTATTGAAACTGAATTTTAGTCATGTTATTTCTAAATTTGGCATTTTAGTCCCCATATTTCACAAGTTTCATAAAAAAATTTCGACAACTCTTTTTGAGACTTGTTTTTTTTATGTCATATTGATTAATATGTAGAATTATATTTGATGTTATGACATTGCTAGTTTTAACATCCAACAATGAATTTGAGCAGAATATAAAAGTTGATCACACATCAAATTGCAATTCAAAAAGAATAATATAAAATTTGTAAAATGATTTATGGTCCGAACTAGCAATATTACATAGGATAGCACTTGTGAATGTTAACATCATAGAAAATAAGACTCAAACTTGATAGTGGAAAAAATTCTGAAAAATTGAAGGATTAAAATAGGAAGACTAAATGATCGGAAATATAAGATTTATGAGTATTGTAGTCAGTTTTGTTTTTCTACATGTGATTTTTATATATGGTGTCCGGGTTGAATTAAAGAGGGTAAACGTAGAAATGAAAATGAAGAAAAAAAATCTAATCTTTTTCTAAAAAAGAAATGGACTTCAATGAAATAAGAGTTATTTTTATTATTTTGCTCATAATTAAGTGTAAAGATATACACTATGGTTAACAATGATTTTTTACCAAATGTCCAACATTAATTTGTAGGATTCAAAGAACGAGAATACGTGTGTGTTGTCTACAAATTTTGTGCATCAAATTTACTTCTTTTCTATATGTTTTAGAGATTGCAATATTTAACTCTAAAACATATATTATATTCAACAAATAATTCTATCAATGAAGAGAGATTCTATAATGGAACAAATTTGTAAGAAAATTGAAAATGAATTGATGAAAATAAAAAACAACAAAGAACAATGAACTAAGTATTTTTCATTATTTGTTGAGATTTGACACAATATATGATTTCGACCGTAAAAATAAAAGAGAGAGGAACGTAACATTCTCCACCACCACAATTCTCATTTGTTTATAGTTGGCTTAATTGCATGTTTGATCCCTTATATTTATTTTAGATTTTAAGTTGATCCTTTATGTTTTAAAAGTTTAAAGTTGGTACAAAACTTTACTCACATTTGAATAAATTAGTCCCTTCCGTCACTTGACCGGTTAAAGATTTGAGTTGACAATGTGGGTGGTGGATTTTAACTTATTTAAAAAATAAGTTTTAAAATATTTTTAAAATTTTTCTATTTTATTAAACTCAATATTATATCGCAGAAGGGATTAACTTATTCCAACATGAGTAATGTTTTGGACCAACTTGAAAACTTTAAAACGTAAGGGACTAACTTGAAACTTTTAAAACATAAGGGACCAACATAAAACCTAAAATAAACATAAGAATCAAACATGCAATTAAGCCTTTATAGTTTTTTTTTTTT
>Ga0228710_1007241_pt1 | contig 16485 bp, 9 predicted proteins | sample MedpolnodulmetaG_FD_177995 | JGI IMG/M metagenome (GOLD analysis project Ga0228710, IMG submission 177995) | Root nodule microbial communities from Medicago polymorpha collected in Santa Monica, California, United States - pink nodules | ecosystem: Host-associated > Plants > Roots > Nodule... | reverse complement strand
TTTTTTTTTTTTAGAAGGAAAATATTTTTTTTTTTTTTTTTTTTTTTAATTTAAGGAGGACATATATAGAATATTAGTGGCATGATTCCACTCAACCACACATCTCTCTCCTGTGTATTTTATTTTATCATTATAATTTAGAATATGTTGAGTGTGCAATACGTTTAAACTTTTTTTTTTTACAAAAATAACTTACCTTCATTTATTTAAATTAAGGAGAATGTTAATCATTGCCCTTGGGCCATTGGATAATGAGATAAAAATAAAAATATAGTATTGAAAAATGATGAAAAATAATAAATTGAACTTTTTAATGGTCAAAATATTGTTGAAACCAATGCAAACATGATACTTTTGACTTCCTTAACCATTGTTCTGAGAGCAATGATTAGCAAAACACTTCAATTAATAGGATACATCAATATCTTTAAAAAAAAAAAGAAAAGGGGGATACGTCAATATAATTGAAATTTAAAGCTGCCGAAACAGTAAAACAATAAAGTATATAAGCATGTGAAATATCCATGTCCCTAAAATTATAAGGCGCTAAAGATATTTGATTTGATTTGCAACTAAATTAATGATGATATTTGAACATAAATCCAGTAAATACCGCATTAATACTAGAAATAAAAAGAAATATTGTAAGAAACAAAAAATTAATACAAACAACATCGTGGTGAGACGACGAAATCATAAAAACATACAAAAGAAGACTAAAAATTCATGAAAATCATTTATTTAACTAAAAGAAAAGATATGAACAATTTGAAGGGGGAATTTCGGACTAAAATGGACAATAAATCACTCGTCTTCTATATATCTAAAAGAAGAAAAGTGGTGACGACTAAAATTTAACATGGAAAAAAGCGAGGAAAAAATTATCAGACAAAATGTGAGGTATAGTTGTAGAATATTTCAATAACCTTATTAAAATTATATATTCAATTTTATCGACAAGAGTAAGATAGTATTCAATTCATCACCTTATTGACAATATTAAGATTTAAACTTTTTGATGGATAAAGGTAAAACACGTCAATCTTGCATTTAACTACCACATATGATGGATGAATCCTCTTGTTTTTTTAGTTATTTTGTATCTTTTGTTCACCTTTTTTGAGGTAGATCTTGACGGTTTGATGTATTTGTTCTTCTTCTTTACTTCTCTCTAACATTTCTTGTACTCGGAAAGTAAAGCTGATTGGTTAATATAATTTTATTGTAGTTGTTTTTTTAAAAAGATAAATAAAAAGATATTGTATATATATTCAGTTGCATGCTATTGATTTTCACCTTTTTTGGGTAAAAAATCATTTTCAAACCCAGTTCCAATGGGCATAGGCCTATCACAGATTAGGACTAATACTACTTCCAACGAGAGAGAAATTATCATCTTAGAGCATCTACTATAATAGAGAGTCAATTTTTTCTGTGCTTAAATGGATCTCATAAAATGTAAAAATGATAGATATATATTCATTTTTGAACAACTTTTAAAATAAAAGACCATTACTTTAATTAAAAAAGTTAGGATCCATTCCGCGATTAATCAAACTAGTCTTACGATAGTCTAACAACTTTTAGTTGTGTTGTTTGCGTGTACTATAAATTATTTTGAGTAGTGATATTTGAACAACCATTTGATACAACTTTTGTGACAACTTCTTTTTTCTCTTTTTTCATTGGTCAAAAACAATAAAGAGAGAAAAAGGAAGAGAGAGAATAATGTGAGTATGAGAGAGAAAATTGTCAAAAAATTGTCACAAAGTGGTTGTATAAATATCATTTCTCCATTATTTTATTTTAGACAAAGTTGTCTCGCGTATAAATATACACCAATAGCAATGAACATTTTTAAATTCTAAGCCCTACAAAAATAATGGAATTCGGATAGGTTTTTGTCATTTTAATATTAACAAAACTCAACCCCAAGATACGGCAATAATGCAAATTATACAAAACGGGAAAGAGAAAATCTAAGCATCACATTGTTTAACCTAAAAAAGTATAAAAGTATGGATTAGAATAAGAAATAGACAAAGTTCACGCAGACCAAGGGGATGAAGCACCAGAAAGCAAAAAAACCAATAGATGATTCGAGTCAAAAATAGTACTAATAAACTGGCCTTTACAGCTAGCACATATACACACGATAATTGATTGATCAAACTATCAATATCACATTCGTAGGTTCATAGAGAGCTCCCCAAAAGTCATATGAGAGTTGTCACATGCCCTTATTATAAAAGATAAAATTCATGTGTACCAATAAAGTAACAGTAGAAAAAAAGAATGGTCCAACTCCGTCATTGTAGCCTATGTGGATAATATTTCCATTGCCTAGAGCTGCGTGATTCAGTTTTTTGCAAGAGAATAAATATTAATTTTGTTTTGATTGGAGTAGAAATATTTTAAGATTAGGCTTGTGTCTTAAATGCATATATTAAGGAACTTAAAAAGAGTAACTTTGTATTAAAAAATATAATATTTTAATTTTTGAAAAGTTAAATGCATGACTTTTAACACGTACATTTCTATAATAAGTTTATTAACATGTGCTCTTGTGGGCACAAGTTAGCAATTGTCATATTTTAATGGGAAATGTCAACTTGTGCCCTGCACTCAAGGCACAAGTTAAGAAACCAAATATAGAAATATTTTATTGAGAATTATGCATTTAATATTCTAGAAATTTAAAATCTTATCTTTTTGAGACAAAATTTATGATTTAATTCTATTTTTAGATTCTTAACTTGTATCCTTAGAGCACAAGTTAACACTACCCTATTTTAATTAGTGTTAGAATGTCAAATAGGGGTAGTTCTATATTGGATAAAAATGGTATGTGAAAACATATAAATTCATGTTTGATATTGTTGTAGATTTGTGGATTGAATCACTATGATTTTATAAACTCCTACATTGTGTAGATTCAAAAGATCTAAATGTAAATGTTGTGTCTAATTTTACATGCGTGGTTGCTTAAAGGCCAATATTGTGATAATCCAAACTTCTACGATGATCTAAGAGCTTTTCTTTTGAGGTTATTTATTTGACTTAATCGTAGTTTTGGTAAACTTGATATTTGTTCTCGTTAAAAAACACATCAATCATTGGAGAGGTTGATGGTGGTTGATGTCTCTTGTGGTAGAGGTTGTCGGAGGGGAAAAGTACATGCTAAAGATCCTCTAATACCAAAATCAGCTTAAAAATAACGGGAAATGACATTTGTATAACTATTTTGTGATAATTTTTGAATATCTTTGTCTCATAATCACATGATGTTCTTATCTCTCTCTATTTCTCTATCTCTATTGTTTTTTATCAATAAAAAAAAGAGAAAATGAGATAATTGTTACAAAATATCAGTACTAAAAAATAATACAGCGAATAGTATGGAAAATAAGAAGGAAAAAACTTAGGTACGATTCCTTCGATGCTTTTTATATGATTCTTGATTATATTCACCATGATTTTCTCAAAGTTTGTTATATAAAAAAAATATTCCTTTAGTTAAGAACCATGTGAATAATACCTAAAAAAAATTATACATAAGTTTAGTCCATATAAAAAATACATAGAAAGTAAGAGGGGTTTTTCACATGCCTTATGTCTTGGGGTCATAAAGAAACGGGTTCGCATTTCATTAGGTTGGTCTAACATCATACTAAATCTTTCCTTTACTAGACCATTTTTAGCCAAATACAACTCTAGTGAGTCCCTCCTATTTGAGCTCAACTCTAGTGCTTAGAGGATTAGGTTCACCATGAGACGACCAATTAACATTAAAGTGGACATCAGAAGTGAAAATGTTTGTAAATACAAAAATTGCTAACAAAACATCTCATAATAGATGAGTGCATGAGAGATATTTATAATTTGAATAGTTAATTATTGTTTAAAAATTTATAACTTTATTAAATGTTTTGATTTTCTTTTGTACAAGCAATGTTTTCAATTCAATGTACAAAATTTAGAATTTAAAACTTTATCATTTTATAATATTGATTTCTCTTTTTTAAAATTTAGCCGTTTTTATCTTTTATCAAATATTTGATCTAAAATATGACGATATAATAAATTTTAAATAAAATAATTAAAAAAATCTTACGATTTCATCGTTAGATTATATACCACATCATTTAAAATATAGTGCATCTCACATTTTTTAATTTAAAATATGATAGAGATCAAAACTATCACATTTTAAAAGATGATAATCAAATCTGTAAAATAGTAAAATAATGAGACCAATATTACAATTGAGTCAATGATTAAATATAATTTTTATTAAATTAATAAAAAAAAACTTTAGTAATTTTTAATCCACTTATATTCACATAATGATCTTTATTAAAGAGTTTGCTCCTTTCAATTTCTAAATTTTTTTATATCTTCGGTGTCAGTTTCGGCATATCGGACTCACTTCTTAACAAAATTAGTAATTTTTTATGTAAGAATAATTACTTTGAAAGTAAGTAAGGCAACATTGTGTCTAAACTCAAGTATACCGCATCTCCTCTCCTGCTGACTGCTGTTCTCTTCTTACATACGCGTCACGTACCCATTGGCTAACAATTTGACGTGTCCTATTATAACAATGGGTGCACACTATACCACATGCATACATTAACAAACCAAAATTTAATTCATATTTTATCAACGATTTCCCACCCACTTCAATATTCCATTCCATGATCCTCTCAACTAGCAAATTGCATTGCTTTCCTTCTCCATAAAATATTACTAACATACTCACATTTTACATTTACTTAACCAACCATATACCACCTTAGCTTGCACCAGTTTTTAGACACAAGACTCAGTCTCTCTCACACACACTCTTGATTTTCTCTCTCTTACTTCTCATTTTCCACCGCCTCAGAAGCAGATTTCCCAACTCGGTGGGTTTTCGTTTTGTTTATCTTTTTCATATAGAGTTTTGCAAATTTGCAACTGCCACCTTCTCACGCTAGCTTGGTGCATGCAATTTCTGTTTCATCAAACAGAAACTCATTCACGGCGGTGATTGTTATTTTGGATTAAGCTGAGTACCGACGACGGAGACGGCGAAGACGGAGAAAAGTGATTCGCACGTGTGTACGTGCAAAATAACAAGCAAGTGCAGGTTCGTTTGGGTTGGTGGTTAAAAAAAAAAAAAACAGTTAGAGATCATCACGGTTATTTTGTGAAACTCTCAACAAGAAAAGGAATGCCTCACAGAGCAACTTACTTTTTTCCTAGGCAATTTCCAGAGAAAAGGTTCGATGAATCTTCAAAGAGTAGTACATTAGATCACGAGAAGAAAAAATCTGCAGTCAAATCAACCGATACGACTTTTTGCATTGAAAACGACGTGCCGAAAAGCTCAAACACTCCTACCAAAGACAATCTCGCAAAAAACTCTGCTGTCTCGGAACTTGGTAAAAAGTTCCGAAACGAGCAGAAGCAAATTGCAGCGTTTTGTGATTGGTTGGTTGATAAAAGACACAGCCACCACCATCGCCGCCGTCATCATCATCATCACCGTCACCGATCAGATCATATTCTACATGAAGAGGACGAGGAGGATCGTGAGCTTCTGCTTCCGGATTCGGCGAAGGTGTCTTCGCCGGAAAAGGATGCTGTTGATGTTGATAGAAGGTTTGACAGGGAAGTTTCGTTATCGAGATTGTCGAGTGGAAGCAGTTACGCCACGAGTTTGTTTGCTTCGGATGTTACCGTTACTGCTACATTCTCAAGTGATGATATTACGAAAGAAGATACGTCGTCGTTTCGAGTTTCTACAAATGAAGTTACAAGAAGGAATGAACAAGAAGAAGAAGAGGAACATCATGAAGAAGAAAAATGCAACGATGAGAAGAACTATGCTAAGGAGTGTAAAGAAGGCTATGAACTACAAAAAGCCTTGGCAAAGAGGCTTTCTTTCTTATCAACCCTTGGTTCGGAACCGGTTCTCACTTTTGATACTGGATTAGAAACCTGGGACGTGGAATCAGTTTCTCGTCGTTTATGGGTACGATATCTAAATGATGTTTGTGTATCTTTAGTGCATGTTTGATATCAAGGTGTACAATGTAGATTTTGTAAAATCATGTGATTTTGTCAAACACGCTGAGCTACCAAACATGCACTTAGATCGAATGTGAGTTTTTGATCGAATCACGTGCATTTTCTAACTCTTCGATAAAATTATGATATAAATATGATTTAATCAAACTCAGTGTTTTGTTTAGTGGTATCACAATGGATTTGTTAGAATTAAGGTGGATCACCTTATTGATTGTAGGTTTTTCTAACTTTCAGTAAATTCCATTAGCGCAGTATGATTCTGGCAATCCCACAATGATATCATACATGCAAGATGTGAATTTGATAGTATTATGTACATTTTGTAGGTCTTTAAAAATTATTATGATATGATTTTGTCAAGATCACTGATGCATTTAGTTTAGTATGAGATTGAGATCAATAATGATGGTTTTGGTTGTGATTTTTTTGTCTCAGGTGACAGGGTGTTTGTCCTACACTGACAAGATTGCGGATGGATTTTATAACATATTGGGAATGAATCCGTACTTATGGGTAATGTGCAATGGCATGGAGGAAGAAGGGAATTTCCTTCCTACATTGATGGCGCTTAAAGCGGTTGAACCCAATGAGAGTTCTTTGGAAGTGATTCTTATTGATAGACGCGAGGATTCTCGTCTACAAGTACTCCAAGATAAAGCTCAAGAGTTGTATTCTGCTTCTGAGAATGCCTTGGTGCTCGTTGAAAAGCTTGGAAAACTTGTTGCTATCTTTATGGGGTAAGAATAAGATCAGAATGCATGAGATCATCATAAGAATAACAATCATGGTTTTAAATAAATGTCTACAACCGTGATCTAGACAATTTTGATCTAGATCGGGGGACATAACAATTTTTTATAATCATGATGCAGCCGATAATAATGAAAAATTAGTATTAGTATTTATTTGTTTGTCGATTTATTTATGTGTTTGGTGCTGGATGTATGAAAAGGGGTTCCTTCCCTGTGGAGCAAGGGGATCTGCAAAAAAGGTGGAAGATGGTTAGTAAGCGGTTGAGGAATTTTCATCAGTGTGTTGTGCTTCCAGTTGGTAGTTTGTCTACGGGACTCTGTAGGCATCGTGCAATTCTCTTCAAGGTAAATCATTTTGTTACTTGGTGATTGTTTGGATGGTTTATTTATGTCTATTATAAACAGTTTAATTGATTGCTTATAGCATAAATACCTATCATATAAGTCATTTATGTATAAATTATTTCTATAACGAGATAAAATAAAGTAAGTTGACAAGTTATTAACCGTTTACATAAAACTATTAGTGAGAGCTAATGCAAATAAGCCATAAACTGTTTACAGACATGTGGTTAGCTGATACCATAACCTTTTCAAACAGTCTTGCACGTGCTATGCGAGTAGATAAAATCAAACAAGTCAATCCAAATAGCCCCCCCTAAGAGGAGGGTGTGGATTAACATAAGGCCTTGAGATATTGATTGTTATTCACTGTTGGTTTTGTTTTGTTGATGCAGAGATTGGCGGATTATATAGGTTTGCCATGCCGCATTGCTCGAGGTTGCAGGTACTGTGCTTCAGATCATCAATCCTCTATTCTTGTGAAGATCAAAGATGACAGGCAACTGTCAAGGTTAGTGCAATGGCTACTGTGGCTTCTTTCTTGGATTCCATCAAATTTATTTGTTAATTTTATGTTTTCCTGGCTTCAATAGTCTTCAACCGGTTTTAGATTGATAATTTATATGAATCATCATTACATCTCTGTTTAGATTGCTCATATATATTAGGATTTTGGTTTTGCAATTAATAACTTACTGTCTTAGTTGAAGGTTTTTTAAGTTCACTCATGATTGTCAAGAGCTCAAATTTGCTTGATTCCTTTGTCAGGGAGTATGTTGTTGACCTTGTTGGGGAACCAGGAAATATTACCGGGCCAGATTCCTCGATTAATGGAGCATATGTGTCTTCAACACCTTCTCCATTTCAAATTTCTCATTTGAGAAAATCTCAATCGCCCTACGTGGATGATGCAGCATCTCCTCAAGTTATAAGTTTTAACCAGAGTTCTTCCAACAATCAATTGTATTCAGGTATGTTGGGCATATACCTGGCCATTTAACTTCCAACTGTTTAGAACTACTATTATTTCAAGTTTAGCATATATGTTGCATTGATGCATTTTTGTTCATTTAGGTGCATATATTATTTGAACCCTATTTATAGTAGGGTATATATAAATAGTTTTACCAAGTGGTTTCTTCAGTATGAATTGTACTTCATTGCAAATTATGCAGATTCATACAGACATCATGTTATGTGCATGTGTAAATTTATCTATTTATATCATCAATCAAGTTTTAGCCTCATGTTTCATTTTCCATTGCCCAAAAAGTTTCATATGGAGTATGGCTGGTTAGGAAGTTTAAGAATGATACCTATCCTTGGATCATACAGTTCTGTCTTAATAAATTTGAATTTAGAGACCAATCAGATTTTGAAGTTGGTCTTAGTTGCTACTCAATCTTTTACAGGTTGCGTACAGATAGATCAACCAAATAAAGAAACTGATTTGCTCAAAAATAACAATGACTTGATTTATGCTTCAGTTGATAAAACTCCTGGAGGTACAGAACCACCTGTAATTCCTTTTGGCTTGAAAGGCAGCAACATCAATGTGCAAAATTTACGCTTACTAATTTTTCCTTCCACTTGTGAAGGTGTTTCTGAAGCTCTTCGCCCAGCCTCTGAAGCATTATTACATGACATTCCATTTGTTGGTAAAGATTCAGTTGTAGTCCAAGAAATTTCTTACAATGAGATCATTGCAAAGGGAAGTTCAGTGGTAACTGGTATCCAGTCAAAGCAGGAACAAGTAGAAAATCGACTTTATAACCAGGGTGCTGGGGATATTCCAAAATATGTGAATCTTGAACCATCACTAGCGATGGACTGGCTTGAGATATCATGGGATGAGCTGCGGATCAAAGAACGCATTGGTGCTGGTAAACTTTCTGTTTCTCATGCTTTGCAGTTTTGAAGGAGCATAAATGACGTGATGGCTCTAAATGTTACTGCTCTTTCATTTATGCAGGATCATTTGGGACAGTGTACCGTGCTGAATGGCATGGATCAGTAAGAGTTATATTAAGCACTTTTTTTCTTCATACTGAAATTTACTGTTTTTTTGCATATATAAGTTCATGAGTTAATAATGCTTTGTAATGGCGTCACAGTCTCTAGTTACTTAAATCTGTTTGATTGTAGACTTGTAGTTAATTACATGAATAAGGTTTAGCTGCCATGATGATTTGATATTTTATTACTCTTCCCTTTGTTTTTATCATCTTGGTGTATTTATCCAATGTTTTAAAATTGCAGGATGTTGCTGTCAAAGTTTTATCAGTTCAGAATTTCCATGACGATCAGTTGAAAGAGTTTTTACGAGAGGTTTGTTTTCCTAATATTTGATTAAACGAATGTTACGCAAGGTCTATCTATTTATTGCATAGGATCTAAGTTATGCTTCAATTAAGGGGTGTTTTTCTGGCATGCCATTGAATGCAAGTATTAATTGACTCATTAGGGTGATGAGTTGCTTTGGTATAGTGTTGTGTACTTGATCCTTTTCTAAATACAATGAATTTCTTTTGTTTAAGATAGTGTATGTCTTTTATTTACTACGTACTTTTTCTTTTTGTTCAGTATTTTGACTTCTATGCGGAAGTTACAATTGATGATATTATTCATTGCTTCAGGTTGCAATAATGAAACGTGTCCGCCATCCAAATGTGGTGCTCTTCATGGGTGCGGTTACAAAACGTCCTCATCTATCTATAGTTACTGAATATTTGCCCAGGTAATCAACCTTCTTTGGTAGTTAACTAAATGTGTTTTAGGAATATTACACCAAGATTTCTGAATGTCTTACTGTTGTTTCTTGGTGTGTCTATCGCAGAGGCAGTTTATTCCGCCTGATTCACAGGCCAGCATCCAGTGAAATGCACGATCCAAGGAGAAGATTACGAATGGCTCTAGACGTGGTTTGTACATAACATTCTTCTTCTTTTGTTACATGAATAAATTAAATTGTAGATGATATATGGTTTTTTTTCTCATTGTAGGCTAAAGGGATCAATTATCTTCACTGTCTGAAGCCTCCAATCGTGCACTGGGATCTCAAATCTCCAAACCTGTTGGTAGACAAAAATTGGAATGTAAAGGTATATTGAATCTGACCGAGAGACTCAGTTTCTCCTTAATTTTTTTAAAATATTTGAGAAAGGAGGTGATTATTTTTTTCAAATTCATGCTCAGGTGTGTGATTTTGGGTTGTCCAGATTTAAGGCAAATACTTTCTTGTCATCAAAATCTGTTGCTGGAACGGTAAGTCTCTTGAATTCTAGCATGTGCATAATCGACAATATACACTAGTGTTGAAGTTTTCTTTTAATTAAGTCGCAAGTGATGATCCACTGCTTCCGAATAAAATAATTCAGGTAGCAATTTCAAGTTTGAATTTTGAAGAGAATTTTACTTGTAGAGTTACCATACATTAGAAAACCACTGTAAAGTAGACAAAATAGCTGTTAATTCTCTTTAACCATGTCCTTTGAAGTTGTTCTTAAAATAAAATGATATAATCCTGATTTCTGAAGTTGTTTTATTACCATAGAGATTCGGTTTTTGACAGTCAATTATTTGATGCTGCCTTGGGTGGTAAGCATGTACTCTTTCTGGTGTGCTTCATGGAAGCCAGTTTGTATACTCCCTCTTATCCTTAATGCTTGTCTTTTTGGATATTTTCCAATTACCAAGAAAGAGCTTGTTTGATAAAAACATTCTATTATGTGCTCATCTTACTCAACTTCTAACATTTTAATCTCTCTCCTTAGTGAAGTCATCAAAACATTATTCTACTCAATTTTTTCTCTTTTGAAAAACACAACGTTTTTCACCCTCTATTTCCCATATAAGCTCTTCGATACTTACAATTTGGAGATCATGTTTTAAAAAACATGGAAATACTAACTTGAATTGAAAAATGTGAAGATCATCTTTTGGAGAGTAGACGTAGCATAATAAATTCATCTCCAATATTTTCGATTATTTATTGATCACCACTACATAGAAAATGTGCAAGATGATTAATGAGGGATAAGGGAAGAGTAGACAAAGTAAAATCTTAAACTAACGAAATTACAGGTAAAAGAGAGAATCTAAATAACGACAACTAAATGGAACAAAGGGTTTTATAATATCCGACTTGAGAGGTTCTCTATGATGTAATATATATATAGGAAAATTCTTTTTAGTAAAAGTCGCCATTCTATTAATATTTTGCAGGTTCAACTTTCACTTCACGGCTACTCACCTTCAATAAGTGTGTAACTCTCTTAATTTTATTTTCAGCCTGAGTGGATGGCTCCAGAGTTTCTTCGTGGAGAACCTACAAACGAGAAGTCTGATGTTTACAGTTTTGGTGTCATCCTGTGGGAACTAGTGACCTTACAACAACCATGGAATGGACTTAGCCATGCCCAGGTAAATTTGTTTAGTTATTATTTGAGTTTGACCTTGCATGTTCCAAACAGTGCATGACAAAATGAATTTTGCAATGTTACAAGTGAATTTCATAAAATAATCTTCATGTGTATGCTCAGGTGGTTGGAGCCGTCGCATTTCAGAACAGGAGACCTTCTATCCCTCCAAACGTCTCCCCAGTATTGGCCTCCCTCATGGAATCCTGTTGGGCTGAGTAAGTGTTTACTTGCTTTATTTTCAGGCAGTTTTCAATATGCTCACACATCATCAATTTGTCCAAATTTTTATGGAAAGCCTTTTTTAATCCTTGCGAAGTGTATATATATTCTAATGTAGGATAGCCTTTATAATGAATTACGAATTCTGGATGAAGCTTTGCGTAGTTTAGATAAATGTAATGTTTGGTTGGGCTTAAGTTTGGTTTTGCACTTCTTTGTATTGCTATTAGTAGGTTAATCAGATGGATTCCATTTTGGGATTACTGAATATTGAATTCGCAATAATAAAACCAGAAACAGAATTTGATGTGACTGATAAATCATGGATTTTAGTTGTTACTTTTGGATCTTACCCAACTTCAGATTCTATAAGGAGGACCTTTTTTGCTTTAGGAAAAATTATCATGGTTGAATACTTTATGTTTCTATTTTGTCTAGTAAACTTCATTCTTTCCCTATACATTTTGTAGCATAGATTCATATCTGATGCTTCTTAATTTTTTTGCAGTAACCCTGCTGATCGGCCATCTTTTGCCAGCATAGTTGAGACCATAAAGAAGCTGCTGAAGTCACCAGCGGATGCGATAAAAATGGGTGGAACATAACGAGCATGCCTGCCGTGATTGGGTGGAATGGACCATAAGGAGCATGCTGCCCATGATCGGAGTTTCTGTCGCTAAAATTTGTTGGCTATGTATGGAAATGTTAATTAACAAGTAACCTGACCCTTGTTGGTCATAAACTAGTATTGATGGAACCTTTTTGGTTGTTTGCAACTGGATATCAGTTGTTTCATGCTAACACATTTCATAAGGGCATTTAAAGCAATGATGTCTAGTAACTGAAAAAAAAAGGTGCGAATATGGGATTTTTGTAAGTGGTTTTTGGACCTCAAGCTCTTTTATCTTGTAGCTTGAGATCTGTAAAATATTCAAGCACTTATGTCTTGTGACTTGCTTCTGGCTTTTAGGCCTATAATTATGTAATAATGATTTTGAAATCATGAATTACTTATTTTGGCAACCATTATCTCATAGTATTCCATTTGATTACATGCTAGTTACTTCTTATTTTATTCTTAGGCTTAATGTACTACATATTTTGTTTCTGTTTTTTTAATTCGATTTTTGTTCTAAATGCAAACCCACGATGAATGGAAGGAATAATAAAATAGCTTTCAAAAAACTTGTATAAGAAATGTTTTAGCACAAACATAATTTGGTTTGAATGGAATTGAATTCAGATTTTTAAACTCAAGGTGAATACTTCATATATTTTATCCACAAACAACCAAACATGTCAAAATTCAATTATACAATTCAATAATTAATTTTGACTCCTTCAAGAATGGAACTGAACGTACACGTCTAAGGTATTTGACTCACTTCCCTCCCTTTGACCTAATTACCAGTCCTACCAGATTATACTTATTCATGATTTCTGTTGTATTGTATGGCAAACATGTTTTACTCTTGGCCTATCTGATTTCACTGATTTATGTCACAACATTCTGGTTCAACTATTATAATTACAATGACATCATAGGTGACAAATAATGTCCATTTTATAAATGAAAATGTGTCAATTGCAACAGTTTGTAGTAGTGGCAAGAGTCAGACCCGTAGACACAATGAGATAGACAAACGTGGTACCGATCTTGATGTTTTCATCAAGTATCCCAGTAGAAAAGATCACGAGCATCTTTTTCTGTATCGTAATGTGAGAAGGGAGGCTTAACAAGACCTCTTTTCTCCTGAGAATCGAAGGGTTAACAAAAGACACATATTTGTTTATTTCAATGTGCTTATTTAAATCTTTTTAATATTTCATTTTAAAAATAATCTTTTCAATATTTGGTAAATTTATTTGATCTATTTTTTTAGGGGTGATTTGATCTATTTTTATTATTATAACCTAAACTTTTACTATTAAAGATAAAAGTAAGAGTTTAAGGAATTGGTATGAGGAGTAATAGGTAGGAGACACATAAAAATACGTTGGTATTCAAATAGACAAACACCATGGACATTCCAAACAAACTATAGTTGCGTGAGATGAACAAATTTAACTTGAAACTGTCGTTGATATTTTTTAAACCCATTTAAAACTTGTGACATCTTGATTGAGTTTCCATTGAAAAAGCTCCAAATCATAGTTTGTTAAATAAAATTATCTTGGGTAAAAAAATCTATTATAATAAAAGAAAATATAATATTCCCTCACACAACTACAAGATCTATCACTCAAATCATCGAATATTACATTTCATTTCATTTACTACCCTCAACGAACATTCGTTTAAGATAATTTGAATTTAAATAAGTTCTAAGCAATATCATATTTGCATGATTTGTCGTCTCTTTATGATAATTTGATTCTAAGTAAGTTCTCAATGGATTAATATCATTTTCCATGTTGTGATGGTTTTTTTTAATCTTTTCATGCCAACTACAACTTTCTTTTAACTGTACGGCTCAACTCCAATTGTGCAAAATTGTTAGCACAATATGGTAGATAAACCATTTGTTGTTGGGAGGTTTCATACTTCTTCAACACGTGAAGAGAAATTGTCATCAATCAAACTCATAAGTTAAAATTAATTTCGGTTATATTTAAGTTGTTTGTAAAGTGGTTTGTGTTGGGATGCATTCACGTAAAATTAATTTTAATGAAATCATGTTGTTTGCATATTTTAGATCAAAATTGCTTTAGAGTGTGTAATTATCAAAAATAGTTTTAACATATATATATAAAAATTGCAAACGGTTAGAATTGATTCAACTTCAACGTAAAAGCTAAAAGTAGTTGCTCCAACTTAGAATTCACTCTATATATAAAAACCAAATTTAAAATAATAGGTCAAACCATGTTGAACCATTTCAAACTCTGAGTTGAGTAGTTACTACCGTGGAACCAAAAAAAGCAGTGAATATAAGAAAAAACCAATATAGTTCTTATGAGAGAAGGGTAAGAATAAATAACCTGTTTAGCAGGGTGTGAGAGGGGACTGGTGAGGGGGTTGGACACTGGTTTGATGATAATGTTCGTAGGGTAGTTGGAGATGGGCGGGATACTCTGTTTTGGTATGACAATTGGATTGGGGATGTTCCTCTAAGATTTAAATTCCCACGATTGTTTGATTTAGCGGAGAGCAAGGAGAGGACGGTGGAGGAGATGTCGAGGTTAGGTTGGGAGGAGGAGGGTTTGGCGTGTGTGTGGAGACGCCGTTTGTTAGCTTCGGAGGAGGAGAGTTTGAGGGAGTGTTCTGCTTTGGTAAACAACACTGTTTTGCAGGTTAATATTCATGATGCTTGGAAGTGGTTACTAGATCCATCACGGGGCTATTCAGTGCGGGAATCTTACCGGTACTTAACTCTTTCCGGCATCACTCTGGACAGGGATCGTGTGGACGATGTGTGGCTTAAGCATATTCCTACAAAGGTTTTTTTGATGGTGTGGAGACTCCTTCACAATAGACTACCAACTAGAGATAATCTGTTACGACGCGGTGTTATTCAGGCTAATGCAGCGAATTGTGCAACAGGGTGTGACGTGTCTGAAATAGCTGAGCATCTATTCTTCAATTGTGCTTTTTCCAGTAGATTGTGGACGGATACGCGGGTGTGGCTTGGTATTTATGATGTTTCTCCAGGTAACCCTCGAAATCACTTTCAACAATTTACAAAAATGGCAGGCATGCCGAGGACCTCTTACTTATATCTAAAAACCATTTGGTGTGCTGCCGTCTGGGTTATCTGGAAAGAGAGGAACAATTGCGTCTTCCAAAATACGGTTGCTACTCCTTATTCGCTTATTGAAAAGGTTAAGCTATATTCGTTTTTATGGTTAAAATCCAAGCAAGTTTCCTTCGGTTACAGTTTACATGATTGGTGGAAACACCCGCTTCCGTGTATGGGCTTGTTTATGTAATTTAGTTCGGCTGTTTTCTGTATTTGGGTGCCATTGCGGTAACATCCTGACATTGTAAATATTGGTTGGTGTTTCTTCTCTTTCATGTCTTGTGTGAGGGGATTCACCGTTATTAATGTTAATCTCATTTTGATTTGTTCAAAAAATAAAAAAAATAACATGAGGAAAGAGAAGTGTATAGAAAGGAAAATAAAAAATAGAAAATCAAAATGGATTGTTCATTCATATTTTTTACACAAGGATATTTGTTTTTTTTAAAAATGTGCATGTTTAAATATTTTTGATATCTAGTAAACTGATTTGATATTTTTTTATACAAGGTTAAAATAAAAATATTTTTTAATAGTATCCAATATTGTTCCTATTTTTGTGGGTGGTTCCTCCTATTATTATGGATTGTTTATGTTTTTATAGGTTTTACCTAATGTTTAAATTGATAAAAGTATCCAATATTGTCTATTATTTTTGTTTTTGGTTGCTTTGTCTAATTTTTCGTGTTAATCCTCCTGCATTTAACGGAAGTAATGTTTAGCCAAGAATTATTTTAACCAAAAATTGAAGTCTAGATCTCCTTTGGAAGCTCATTAACAAGCAATAATATTATTTCTGTCAAAAAAACAAGCAATAATATTATTAATAAACGACGACGACAACAACAATAATAATATAGTAAAAAGGGAAAATAAAAAAAAATTAGAAAATCAAAATGTAATATTCATTTACGTTTTTTACACAAGGATGTTTTT
>Ga0228710_1007240_pt1 | contig 16487 bp, 9 predicted proteins | sample MedpolnodulmetaG_FD_177995 | JGI IMG/M metagenome (GOLD analysis project Ga0228710, IMG submission 177995) | Root nodule microbial communities from Medicago polymorpha collected in Santa Monica, California, United States - pink nodules | ecosystem: Host-associated > Plants > Roots > Nodule... | reverse complement strand
GTATTGTTCATATATTAATAAAATGAGTTGTTTTTATCTTTTTGTCTTTTTATTTCTGGTTTATATGTTTATTTGCATTTATTTTACGAATTTCAAAGCTTAAAATTCTGGTAAAAGACCTTTCCGAATTTTATTATCTGGATTAATCTGCAAAATTCTAACAATCCATTTCGGAAAACATAATCCGGATCAGGGGTAAAATTGAAAAAAAATTAGGGTGCTTGAGGAAAGGTGGGAAAAGTAAATCCCACACTATTATTGACTTTAGTTTAATGGAGTACACTATCGGTAGTATCACCTTTTAGAGCCCGTTTGTTATAGCTTTTTTTTAGGAAAAAATCACTTTTTTAAAAAAAAAATAAATAATCACTTTTAAGAGTTTTGTATCCGTTTGTTACAGCTTTTTAAAAAAATTAGAATCTAAAAAAAATCTAAAAACAGTTTCAAAATGTTAAGAGCAGCTTCTCAAAAAATAGATTTTTTTTAAAGGAGAGAGAAAATATGATTTAAAAGGTTGAACTAATTTTGTTACAAATAATCCCTTTTATATAGTTGGATCCAAACAAACTAAATTATTTATTTAAAAAAAAGTGATTTTTATCGTGGTAAACAAACGCAAAATAGATTCTGATTTTTCATAAAATCTCCCATTTGTTACGGATTAAAATAAAAGTGATTTTGATATAAAATATTTTAGAGATCAGAATCTATTTTGCGTTTGTTAAAATCATTTTTTTTTTAAACAAATAATCTAGTTTGCTTGGATACAACTATATAAAAGGGATTTTTTTTGTTACAAAATTAGTTCAATCTTTTAAATTATATTTTCTCTCTCCTCTAAAAAAAATCTATTTTATTTTAAGCTGCCCCTAACAGCTTCTCATTTGAAGCTGTTTTTAGATTATTTTTAGATTCCGATTTTTTTTTTAAATCTGTAACAAATCGATACAATACTCTTAAAAGTGATTATTTTTTGATAAGTTACTCTTAACATTCTCGTTTAAAGCTGTCTTTAATTTTATTTTAGATTTTTATTTTTTAAAAAAGTATAACAAACGCATGCAATACTATTTTTTTTGAGAAAACGCATGCAATACTCTTAAATTTTATAAAAAAAAATTAACAAATGATTTTTATTTTGTTAAAAAAAAACTATAACAAACAGACTCTAATTTTGTAACAAAAATTCTCTTTTTGTAGGGAACAAAAAAGTCTCTTTTATGTAGTTGTATTCAAACAAACTATATTATTTTTTAAGACAATAATATTCAATAGATCTGTAGTTTTTGGTTCTGGTACATCAAATTCTGAGCATAAAAAAAGAATTATGTTACTCAAGAAAAGCATTAGAAATTTCTGAAGACTTGAAAGGTTATATGTCGAATTAGAAAATGTTATGAAGACTTTAATGAGAACAAGTTCTGACGGAAACATACTTTGATGGACAGTTAGGAGTCTTGGTGACTCTGACCAATTTTGTTTTCTTTTGATGGAAAGTCACTTTCAAGTTCTAATATTATTGTTTGTCACGTGCAAAAACAAACAAACAACTTCAAATGACAAAGAGAATGTAACATATCATTCCCTAAGAAACATAGGACTCTCTTGGTACTATTCAACGACAATATCCATTTGAGACAAAAATTTTAAATCTGAATCAAAACTTCTCAAAAACGATTTTGATGAGTTGTCAATCTTCAACCAACGGCTCTCTCATTTCTCTCCTATACAAGAACATGAGCAGTTTGAAGAAATTCAGTGACTACGAAATTTTGCAAGTGTTAAAATTCTGTCAAAGTCAAATTTAAATGCATTCAAACACTTAGAAAATTCTTACAAACTTAGTATCTTAGAATTTTTCAGTGTCAGAAGTTTCTTAAGCTTAAAGTTAGTTTACCACTTTTTGAGTTCTAAAGTGTAGACACGTACAGACTCTTTTGTAAAACCTTGATTATAGAAGTCCTTTTGTGTGAGACAAGGAAGTCTTTAACTTGTGTGTTGGATCAATTGTAATCTTGTGTGATTTTAGTGGAAAATCATTTGAAAGTGCAAGAGGATTGGACTAACCTCGAATTGTGGGGTGAACGAGGATAATTTATTTGTGTTGTCTCTTCTGCCTCTCTTAATATCTTTTGCTTGGTTTTGTTTAAACTCTTAAAAAGATTTTTCAGAAAAAGTCAATATAATTCAACCTCCTTCTTGTTTTTTTCCCATCTTCACACCCTAGTCACACATACCATTAGCAAAAACACAGAGCATGGTTTCAAGTCATTTGCACTAAATCCAAACAGATGACGATGGCTTGAATCCGAAAGTGGGAATAATATTTAGAACACTTGCATTTATACATCTTTACTTTTTATATATTTATTAAACACTTCCTTTCTCCATCGCCCTATCACATCACAAACTAATCACATTCACCATTTTACTTTCTTCATTCCTCTTTCTCCCTAGTTGTAGGTTGAGTTTTGGGGGTCCAACAAATATTTTTCTAATCTTTATAGTCTAGATGAACGCATGATCAATTTCTTGAGGATAAACATATCTTAGTGACCTAAACCAAGGTGTAGGTGGTCTTTGTTTATAGTATGGCAATCGTTGAAAGAGGACTTCAAATGCATGTAAGAGGTACTGATCGTGGTGTTTTGAGAATACATGGCCTAAGTAGAGGAGGTCTTGCAACTTCAATGTCCAAGGTAGATCTTGCATTTTTTTTTAAAAAAATCAAATAGTCCACTGAAATTGATATTAGAGATAATTGAATATAATTGTTTGATAGCATACTCCAAAGTCTCACTCTAACACCATTAAACCAAATCAAATGAGTTAGAGCTTACATTATATCCAAAAAAAAAAAAAAAGATTGAATAACAAAATTATCTTACCATCTTCACTTAAGTCTCAACTATGCTCTAAATACAATGAGACTTTTGACTGTGACAAAAACACCTCAGCATGAGTTATTGTCTTTTTGTACATGAACGGCCGGGGTCCATCATATATACTATGTTGTTGTCACCATCACCAAACAATTCGGTGCATTGTTATTACGGATAGTTCGAGAGAGAGAGATTTGATTCTCTTCTTTCGTCATCTACAACTATACACATAGTACACTATTAATGTCAATGTCTTTCTTCTTATATTGCACTATCACATAACACACTCATTCATTCGTTCACACTTCACACTATCACATACTTTTCTACCAATCTCCAAATGACGATTATTCCATTTCCAACCAACACCTCTTACCACTTCTTCACTACCACCATCACACTTCCTCGCACCAACTATGCTCGTCCTCGTTGTTTTCGTGTCTTTTCTCAATCCAACACAGAAACAGTGCAGATAAGAAAGTGTTCCCCTTTTCTAGAAAGTTCATTACTTGTTAGTAATAATAACAATAATAATAATGCTGCTGTAGACTCATCAGATGAGTGGAAAGTTGTTCCTGATATTTGGAGATCTTCTGCTGAAAAATATGGTGATAAAGTAGCCTTAGTAGATCAATATCATTATCCTCCATCAACTATCACATATAATCAGGTCTTTTTTTTTTTTATCACTAGAAAAAATAAGTTGCTATATATTTTTTATCCTTTATATTGTTCTTATACTTTGTTTTGGTATATATTGCAGTTGGAGCAGGCAATTTTGGATTTTGCAGAAGGCCTAAGAGTTATTGGAGTAAAGCCAGATGAAAAGCTTGCACTTTTTGCAGATAATTCATGTCGTTGGCTAGTTGCAGATCAAGGTGTGTCAAACTTTTTTTCTTTTTCTTTTCCACTTTCAGTGTATTGAGTCTAGGAACTGCCAGTTGCATAAATCTTACTACATGTGCGAAGGAAGTGTTACTATCATAATAGAAGACATGTCAGGTGTCCAACACTAACTTCAATTAATTCGTTTTATCAAGTTATTACCAGTGTTGTGTCGGTGTTTCGTAGAAAATAACAATGTTTATGATCATATATGTAAAGAAGAGGGAGCCTTGGTGCAAAGTTGTTGTCACGTGACTGAAAGATCACGGGTTCAAGTCCTGGAAACAGCCTCTTGTGTAAAAAACAGGATAAGGTTGCGTACAATACACCAGAATGGTGGGACCTCTACCCGGACCCTAGTGCACCGTGCTGCCCTCTTATGATCATACATGTGAAGGAAGTGTTACTATCGTGTTCTGTAAAAATTATTCCATTGTTTTATAAACTGTTTATTTTGTGAAAGTTACAACCATTAGTGAAAATCAATTTCTAATTTTCATACTTGTATATATGCCAAGCCTGGTGGAAGATTTACAATGTTTACATACTCATAAGTTGTGAAAGTGCTTAATTAGTTTGCTTTATTTGTGCGTTTAGTCCTTAGAAATGATATTATGGCATCAGATGTTTTTGTATTTTTGAGACATACATATGGATTAACACCTGTAGTTTTTGCCTGATATAGTAGCTGAACCTTTTTAATTAAATCCATGCTATATTTTTAGTCTAGGCATGATGGCAAGTGGAGCAATCAATGTGGTAAGAGGCTCGAGGTCATCAGTTGAAGAGTTATTGCAAATATACAACCACTCTGAAAGGTTTTATAAATGCCTCAATTCATAACTAGTTATAATAGGCACATCCATATTGTATGACTAAGATTGTGTGTTATAACTGCTAACAATTCTCAACAAATTGTTCATTATATGTTAACTTTTTGTTTTGACAATCTTTGTTGATGCTCAATCTTCATTGGTGACTTCAGTGTGGCACTCGCTGTGGATGGTTCTGAAATGTTTAACCAAATTGCCAAAACATTCTATTCAAAGACTAGCATGAGATTCATTATTTTGCTTTGGGAAGAAAAATCAGACCTGAATCTGATCGCTGGAGAAAATAAGGAGGTCCCAATCTTCAGTTTCATGGAAGTCATAGATTTGGGACGAGAGAGTCGCATGGCATTGTCTGATTCTCATGAAGCTCGTAAGTCGACTTTTTTCTCTCCAAACTCAGGTTATATTATACTTAAGAATTGTCGATCAATAATATTTGAAAATTTAATAATATATGGTCCCCCACCTCCTTGATAATTTAATAATATATGGTCCCCCACCTCCTTGAGAATTCAACAATATATGGTCCTCTCAAATGAAAAATTGTTCTCGTTGCAAGTTGTAACATTTCTTTTATTATATCTGGAAAAAAAATAAAAAATTCTATAACAAAAACAGTAGACAAATCAGAAATTGAATTAAGTTCGAAAATATTAGCATTAGTTTGGTAACTAATTAATCACAACTTGCTACCTAATCTTTCACAATTAATTGTCAAGAAATATTTGAGCTTCTCAGCTAAACACCTTTGCCAAGTAAAATAAAAGTAAACAGGAAATCGCATCTTTTGTTTTTTGGAGCAGTGTCAAACATTTATTCCTTGTTGAGCAAGTATGAATTTTCGAACATATGTGCCAAAAGGGCAATCCGGTGCACTAAAGCTTCCGCATACACAAGGTCCGGTAAGGGGTCCCACCATTTAAATGATAATGCTTGGTGGAGGTTTTTAAATTGCTGTCGATTGTTCAAATGATAGTCCTATTGAAAATTACATTTATCCAATGCTTTGAAGTTTAGGGAGCAATCAAATTCCTCAAAGATGCAGCAATCTGTTTCTTCAGCAAATGCTTTGTTTCATATATCTTTTACCAAACTGTTTCTTTGAGATTTAATATTTTTTAACCGTTTGCTATGGTGTTTCCATTTCTTCAAGACAATATTTCTCGTAATCATCTAAAGAAGCAGTAATCAGTGCTTTGCTACTTTTCTACCTTGCTACTTTCTACATTGATTGCAGGTCAACGGTATGTTTATGAAGCAATCAACTCAGATGACATTGCCACTCTTATATACACAAGTGGAACAACTGGAAATCCAAAAGGTGTTATGCTTACCCATCGGAACCTTCTGCATCAGGTTTCATTACAAATCTTCTATAAAATTTATTGTGACAGATACTTCAAAAACTAGAAAGACTCTGTTGGTTATGGCTATCATTTCTTTTTTCCTGCTGAAAGTGGAATAGAAGTATGTCCAACAAGAAGTTCTTGACAAAAGTTCTCATCATCTCATTTGTTTGTCATAGTTGTAGATTTTTGTTTTTTCTTGGGAGTACTATACACTATTACGGCTTGGAAATTTTTGTCTGAGTTTCAATTGAATTTAAGCTGAAGGTAATTCTTGGCTGTATCTTACCATTTATGCCACATCATTTACTGTTGAATTTCCAGATAAAAAATTTATGGGACACTGTACCTGCTGAAGTTGGAGACAGATTTCTAAGCATGCTGCCACCTTGGCATGCATACGAAAGAGCTTGTGAGTATTTCATTTTCACATGCGGTATTGAGCAAGTATACACAACCGTGAGAAACCTGAAGGTATTATTACTTTTATCATATGCTGGAAAGATTGTATATATGTGGATTCTTACACATTTATAACATGATCTTCAACTTCAACATTAGGTGTTGAGAAAAGAATAAGCTAAGGGTGTTGTCTTTTCTTGAAATAAAAAGATCAATAGCATATGGATTACTCTCCAATTCAACAACCTTACTAATAATATTATGATGATGTGATAATAAAGGCAATACATTGATGCATGTTCTAAATTGGTTATTTTGTTATTTAAATTCACAAGTATTAATATATTCTTCTTCTTACTCTATACTTTGCAGGATGATTTGGGACGTTATCAACCACATTACATGATTTCTGTTCCTTTAGTTTTTGAAACATTATACAGGTACGTCCTCTACCAAGAAATCTACAAATACTCATTGTATTGATGATATATTAAACAAGAAAAGAATTGTGTCAATATATGTTGTCTTTTGTCAAAATTTCGATCATTTCTCAATATGATGCATGGATTTGGTTCTTAAGCAATGTTTTGGGGCAAGTTAGTACAAATGTTCATGGAGAATAAAATTGGAAAACTCCTGTAATTTTTAATTCTAAATAACTGTTCTTATGTTTCTGATAAAGTTCTAGGCTCAACTAGTTAAAGGAAGGGCCCCGACTCAACTAGTTAAAGGAAGGGGCCCAAAGAAGCTCTACTGTTTTGGTTATGCAATGCCCACATTAGGAAAATTGGATAGAGGAAAGGGAAAATAGGTCTTATTATGTAGGAAAATTCAGAGGAGTAAGGAGTATGTATCAGATTTTTAAATGCTTAAAGTTCAGGAACAAAGGTGTTCATCTTGGTTGGAAACATTTTCTCTTACATTTTCTATATTGTTCTTCTAATTTTCTTTAATACTATAATCTCATCTGTTGGGAATTGCTCCTATCTGTTTCTCGTCTAATTTTATAAAAGGTCAAAACACATGTGTAACAAAAGAAGAAAGACGTGAAAGCAATATAGAGCATGATCCATCCACCATTTTATTTGAATAAATGTATCTTTCATAATCCCCATTTTAGGCACATGATTGATGTTTCTGTATAATTTAAGAGGAAAAATTAAGCAACCCTCGTTGATACTTTATGGTGAGGTTCACCTTCAAGATCAACTAATTAGATACATCATTTTAGTATGTGGTCTCAATCCTCTATTTTTTCTAAAATATGTGTACCAAATACAAGGTTTAGTGCTATTGGGAAATTGTTTACGTGAAGAAATCTATGTTAGAAAGATTATGTTACTCTGAATAATCACTTTCGTTGTTTTTCTTGGTTGTTTTATCTGTAGTGGGATCCAGAAGCAGATATCTACCAGCCCTCCTGTTAGAAAGCTTGTCGCATTAACATTCATAAGAGTCAGCTTAGCATACATGGAATATAAACGTATTTATGAGGTTTGGTCACCAGCTCTTTCTGTGTGATATTTGAAGAGTTTAGAACGATTCATAAACTTTCCCCCCACCCCCCTATTTTTAGATTAAAAGCCCTTAATGAATTGTTATCCCTCTTTTCTATACTTTGTAGCTGTGAATCATCTATCAGTTAAATGATTCTGTTGCTTCACCTGCATCATATACAATATCCTAATTCCTAGCTCATAAGCTGCACTATAACTCTATACTTTGGAGGCCAAGCCGTTGATTGTAAATTTGAAATACTAAATGTTCATATTTCATTTATAAATTTACTTCTATATCAGCATCATTTTTTTTTACATGTTTAGCTAAACAAGTATAAAAATATTGTAATTGCTAAATCTCACCAAGGATATTGCTTTAATTCTTTTACTAAAATTCAAATATGTTTGTAGGGTAAATGCTTAACAAGGAATGATAAGCAGCCTTCCATCATGAATTCAATGTTAGACTGTTTATGGGCAAGAATCATTGCCACAATATTATTTCCAATTCATCTTCTGGCAACAAAACTTGTCTACAGTAAAATCCATTCAGCTATTGGAATATCAAAGGTCTTTTTTTCTTCTAATGCATTGTATATATATTTTTTTCTGTCTCATTTCTACGGTCTGTCTCTCACTCCGGAATTTTTTTTAGGAAAATCATGAAAAAGAAACTCTTGATAATATTAGTTCTGCAATTTTTAATAGAAGACAAAACTGAGAGATATGTGACGGATTCCATGTGTCTAAACTACAAACAATAACTGAACTACGTAGACTAGAAATAATGAAATCACATATTACAGTATGATGTTCTGATACATGTAAGGCGTTGACTACTTAATTAAGTGTATCAAAGTTAAGCTTGGTTGTGTGATTAGGATAAACTATGATAGCATAGCTGCACCTTATAAGTTGTAATTGATCGCTTAATAGTGTTTTGAGATGCAATGCAAAACTAGAAGAAAGAGTTTTCAGATTTTTCCCTTCTTTTCTAAAACCAGTAACTATAGAAAACATAGCAATATTCAAGAAAAATGTTTTTCACAGTTATGCTGTTCTGATTTCCCTATAAAAGAAGTATCTTTGTGGTTGTTATATTCTTTCTTGCAACCTTCTCAGGATCCTTTCTGTCCCTCTCTTTGGATTGACATATATTATTAATCTAAATTCTTCTAACCTTTGAACCATATTCTAAATTCATCTTTGGATTTTGGAAATTGAATTTGACATGAGAAAACTTTCTGGCACTACAGGCTGGAATAAGTGGGGGAGGTAGTCTGCCTTTGGAAGTCGATAAATTTTTTGAGGTCTGATACTCAACACAGCTGTGACTTGCAAGTTGCAACCAATTTTTTGAAATCCATTTCACATTGGTGCCTTTTATAATATACAGGCAATTGGAGTGAAAGTGCAGAACGGATATGGTTTAACAGAAACTTCACCAGTTATTGCTGCTCGACGACCTAGATGTAATGTAAGCTATGTATCTGCTGTGTTGAAATTTCTCTGCCTCTATGTACCAATATGTGTGTAAGTGTACATTTACATGAAAATTGTTTATTAATTACATCCTTATTTCCAATTGCCAATAAGTCTTTCTTTTTCCTCTTTATTTTGATGCTTTTTAACTAAATTCTCTGCTTGATATATTTTAGCGCTATGTTTAACTTTTTGTTATAACCACTGTATAGCATGTCATTCATAATATATACATAATTTGTGTCTTTTTATTTGTTTGTATGTTGGTTTTGCAAAGAGTGGGTGCTTTTATCTAAGAATGTTACAGATGCAAACTTTTGAAGGTTATTGGATCCGTTGGCCATCCAGTTCAGCACACGGAATTCAAAGTAGTAGATTCTGAAACTGACGAAGTTCTTCCACCAGGTTCAAAGGGCATTTTGAAAGTCAGGGGTCCACCAGTGATGAATGGATACTTCAAGGTAATGTGCTTGTCAAAATACAAACCTTTCCCTAGACCTTTCTGTCAGTGTTGTTCAATCATATAGTTAAACCAACCTTCATTGGCATTCATGACACATCAAATACCTTTTCCATGATATTCCAACAACCCTGTCAAAAGTATAGGAATCTATAAGCGTATTTCACAATTCATAGGCACAACATGTGATTTCATTGATGTTTTCTGGATGAAGTTGTGATAGTTACGTGTCCTATTATTGCATCAGAATCCAATAGCTACAAACCAGGCCTTGGATAAGGATGGCTGGCTGAATACTGGTGATCTAGGGTGGATTGCTCCCCATCATTCTACTGGGCGGAGTCGTAACTCTAGTGGTGTGATTGTTGTGGACGGCCGTGCTAAAGACACTATTGTGCTTTCAACAGGTATAACAAGTTTCATTATAACTGTAATATGATTTTAGGCTTTAGCTTTTTAGCTTTGAATCTCAAAATTTATGTCACTATTAACTCTGAATATGTGCCTTTTCTATAGTTTAAAACCATATGTGATATAAAATAAAGGACATAGCCAATATAATAGAAGCAAAACTGGTATCTAACTGCAAAGTTGAAAGCTCTCTGTAGTCTATATTTTACTCTTGAAGTAAAGTCTTCATATAGTTTATAGTACACTAATAAGCTGTTTTGTTCTGCAATTTTCTTACGTTATCTACCTTCCCCAAATTGTGCACTTTTGCACATGTCTGTCTTTTGTAATTTTATATGTTTATGTTTTTGTTAATAATGGTGTGAATTTTGGCTATAGCAAATTGTTAAGAGTATTAATTAATTCTACCTATTCATATGTCTTACTCTTGTATTTAGACGTACATGTGCATGTATTTGTGTATATATTGCATTTGCATGTGCTATACAAATACACTTCAATGATGTTCTGCATGAGTTATGCTTCAATTCAACACAAACAATGATGAATAGTGAACACTCTTATATTTAAGATATAAACAAGTTATTCTTGAACATAAATAAATAAGAAAATATAATGTGCTTTAACTTGTTCATTAATTAAGTTCTAAAATTTTGTTCGACCTTCTTTGTATAACACAAATAAAAAACCTAAATCAACCATCATATGATGCTTAAATTTTTTTAATTTCATAAATATTTTGAGTGAATTACTCCTCCCTCCCTCAAATGATAAGAGTGTTATACTCCTCTCTTATTTTAAAACATACAATTCCCTCCCTCAATTTCTGCACAACTTTGAATTAACAATTGACTGTCTTGGTTGTTATTGGTTGACTGTTTGGCTTTTTTAACTTAATTGCAAACTTTTCTCTCTATGAAGTCTATATGATCACCAGTTTTCTGTTCCCCTTAGGCTAGTAAATACTAACCACTTGGTTTAATAAGAGAAGGTGAAAATGTTGAACCGGCTGAACTTGAAGAAGCTGCCATGAGGAGTAGCATAATTCAACAAATTGTAGTTGTTGGTCAGGTGAATTCTTGATTTCTTTCAACTTTTGATAGCTCAAATTCTATCATTAACAGTCTGTTAATCATTTCAAAATGTGATGAACTTACGTATTGTTAATAACTTTATCATATAGGATAAGCGACGTCTTGGAGCTATCATCGTTCCAAACAGTGAAGAAGTTTTGAAGGTAGCAAGGGAATTGTCAATTATAGATTCCATCAGTTCTGATATTGTTAGTCAGGAAAAAGTGATGAACCTAATATATAAAGAACTAAAGACATGGTAAGACTTGTCTCACTTCTGTTTCTTGTAATAAACGTCAGAAAAAATTTATGCATTTGGTAACCATGTTATTGATACGAAGAATCCACCGGCTTTGCCGATGAGTACTACTGCTATGTTTACTAACTGGATTTCTTTTTTATACTCTGATCTTGAAGTATTTGCTTTTATATCATTCTTCCTGTCTTATTCAACATGCAGGATGTCAGAATCTCCATTTCAAATTGGACCAATCCTTCTTGTAAATGAACCATTCACGGTTAGGTTTTGGAATTTAAACTTGTATCTATGATAATCTTTTTTAATCATAAAATTGACAAGTTTGGTTTATCCTTTTATTCAATGACAGATTGATAATGGTATAATGACACCCACCATGAAAATTCGAAGGGATAGAGTTGTGGCTAAATACAAGGAGCAAATAGATAATTTATACAAGTGAACGCCCTAATTTATACAAGTCTCCAAATAAATTGACCCTGAATAAAACTGTATAATTTGTATGAGTACATGTAACTTTGTTCTTAAATTATCACTTTTATCATCAGTTTGTAATAATATTTGACATTAATTCTATAACTAGAGCCTATCATAAATCTCTTATTGGGCTTAAGATCTTTGTCATTGGACTGCCATTTGTTCACGCTCCAGATATTCAGTCTTGTGCATGAGGTGTGTTGATACCGATGTTACTCCACTTGCATTAATCCACGCTTCAGATGTCTAGTCTTGAGCACGAGGGGGTGTTAAGAGACTCACATCGACTGGAGATATGGCATATGTAATGCGAATAAAACTTGAACAATCTTAACCTTATAAGGCAATTTTATAAGGTTTAATTTGGCCCAACTCAAATTTTAAGAGTCATTCATGCATATCACATTTAGAGTTAATTGGTTATGAGTAGCAGAATTATGTGCTACTACATAATCATGGATCATAATTAATTTGGTTATGTTAGAACTACCATGATTGTATCTGATGCACAAATATAGTTGATGATATCAATAAAACATTTCCTTTTCAGGGAAATAAGTTGAGAGGAGGTCCTCTGATGATTCAGCTGAGTTTAGAAGGGAAGAGACTATATGTCACAAACTTACCCTTTTGTGCAAATAAACAATTTTATCAGGAGCTTATAGAAAAAGGATCACACATGTTGCAGATTGATGTTGATTCTGAAGAAGGTGGGCTCAAAATTAACCCCAAATTCTTTGTTGACTTTGGAACTGAGCCTAATGGTCCCTCCCTTGTACATGAGATGAGATATCCTGGTGGTGATGGCACTTTAGATACATGGATCTAATAGTTATGTTATGCCACTTGAGTTAGGCCACAAGGAATAATTAACATTATCACAGTTTTTTTTTTAGGAATATATTATCCAAAGTTATATATGATGTAAGTAGATATTCTTCAAAAAATGATGTAAGTAGATATGTCATGGTTGCACGGTATTAATTACTCCAACAGTATACATGTTAAATAGCACTTGTCTAGTTGCAATTTTAGATAGTTTAGGTCTATAATTAGTGAGTCTTATTGATGAAAAATTCTCCAATGAATTTTAATGAAAATACATGTGTTTGATATTTTTAGATAAAATTGATTCCGTATCCAAAGCTTGATTTTTCTAAAAGTGATAAAAGTAACTTCTTTTTTAAAAAAAATTACATTGATTTTAACTAAATCAATCTTACAAATCAATGCATTCAAACATTCAACTCTGCATGACACAAGTCACTTTTTATAATTAAACTAAGAAAAAAAATAGGGATGAAAATACTCAAATCATCCTTGGCTTGACAAGTGTGAAATAAATTCAAGTTATGTCCTCACTTTATCATAGTCAAATGAAGTCGACAGACCTATCAAATCAAGTGCATTTGAAGGTCAATTGTCTAAGGTAACAGGTAAGGTAAAGGAAACTTGGTGGAAAATGTACCAATTACTTTGGATGTATGATTATTATTATATCGACAAACCTTTGCTTCTGTTTTCTCCATACAGTAACCACCTAACCTGAATTATCTTATACATATACGACCATTTATTGACAAAGCAAATCATTAGGCTTGAAAGTAAAGAAATAGAGAAAATCATGTTGAGCACATGGAAAATAACATCAATGCCATATTGTCCAAAAAGTTAGGTGAAGTGCGTTCCATCAGCTTATCACTTACAGCCTCCACTTGCAACTTTTCAAAAAGCTAGTGCCATATTATATACTATTATTCTCTATAATATATACAGAGAACAATCGACATGACATGAATATTAATTTTATTATAATAAGAATCCATCAGAGCTAACAATCAGTTTAGTTATAACTCTTTTACTATACTCTTTGAAAATATTAAATAAAATTACAAAAACATTTTTAAATATGTTTGTCCTAAATAAATTTGATATTCGAATACCTCTTTTGTTAGTATGTTTAGTTCACAAAATCATTGACCAAATGACAAAATCATTCCAGGACTACAGTGACACTGTTTTAAAAAAGGATCCAATATTTGAAGTTATTTTAAAATGACAAAATGGACTTTTGTGCCAATATAATGAGTTCTTATTCAACATACATACACATAACACTTTCTAATATACCGACAACACATCCCTATTAAACTCTAATATATATAGTGATTCTGAGTGAAAGGGTACACACACATATAGCACCTCCAAGACAAGAAACAAAACAGAAGAATGACCTCAAAACTTAGCATTAAATCCATGGCCTTCTGCTACTTCATGCTCTTCAGCATCATGAATTTAAGCAGCACTGTAATATCATTTAGCAGTACTCATCATGCAAGCATATGCAATGGTTCCATAGCTGAATGCAATCAAGAAGATGAACAATTGATGGAGTCGGAAATAAGCAGAAGGTTTTTGGAGCAAAGGAGATACATTTCTGAAGGAGCTCTTAAGAGAGATAAACCAGTTTGTAATGGTGGTGCAGGTGGTGAAGCTTATAGTAAATCTGCAGGGTGTATTCCTCCACCTTCAAATCCTTATAATAGAGGATGTTCTAAGTATTATCGTTGTAGGTCTGATTCTTGAATTGAATGAAGAAACTTTTATGCAAACAACTTTTTTTGTTTTCCATTAAATTTGATGACTGTGTATTTGGAAATTGTAAGAAATTTTACAAAATAATTTTGACACGACTATATTTACATTTAGATTTTTCAAACCTTCTACACAAGTTCAATTCAACCCTTCTAACTTTGTTGTCAACAATTTTTGTTTTAATAGTCATATGAGCTATGGGTTGGCTTTGCCTTCAAATTTACTTCACCAGTAGCTGCTTTAAGCTACTTCCATTTGCAAAACTAACTAAAAACATAATTGGATAGGGAGAAAAAAAAAACATCAAAATTTTATTTTCCCGTCTAATCATCTCATGTATAAATGTGTATATCAAATGAGTGTGAAACGACTGATATTCTATTATAATCTAATTTTACATGACAGCAATTAATTATGTAAGTGTGTTGGTCTTCTGCAGAACATATAATTTTACAAATATTTGGTACTCGTAATCGATCTCAAATTATCCATTTCGTGTGCGATTGATATTGAAATCCTATAAAGTATGTTCTTCCTTTAAACTTCAATCCTAAACAATATGTTCTTCCTATAAAAAATAAAAAATAAAAAAAACACTAATGCTAAAGATCCATGAATAAACTTATGCTTAACCTCCTAGAAAAATTACTGCTATATATCTGTAGATGTTTTGAAAAACTAGCTTGAACGATTTCCCAAAAAAATATATATAACAAAACGAACAAGAAACTTTACAGATAAATTCTAAGAAAATAATAAGTCGTTAACTTCCATGTTCTATGCTTTAAAAAATAAGATTTGATCGTTGAATGTGTATGTTCAATTTTTACATAACATGAAGATTAATATGGCCGACTTTTAAAATCATTATATGTCTAACATAACAGACACCGTCTTTCGACTATTAATTTGAGTATTGACTTGTAAAAAATGAGTAGCATCAATATAGGAAAACCCAATATAATCCTTATAACAGCCGGTGATCCATAGCATGCATGCTTAAGCCAATAATGAAGTGCTTTCATTTCCTGTTAAAATAGAACACAAGTATACATCGGATATGGCATAGCTAATCTAGTCTTTTCAGTAATTAAACTATCCAAAGGACACTATCTTAATACATTATTTCTGAATTTCAAATTCATCGAGATTCCCAGTCCTTCAATTTTCTGCTTCCTTTAGGCTTCGCTATAGGCGCGTTCATTGCTGCCATTCTCTCATTATACTTGGCTCGAAGTGGATCATTGTAAGTCCACCTGCATTGCAAATCAGTATTAAAAAAAGAGCATTAGAGCATAAAAATAAATCAATAATCCAGGTATATAATTATCGTAGCATCCTAGAAAACCCCTTTTTTAATTTCTAGGACAAGACAAGAGTGGTCCTGAAGTAAGATTGCATGGTATACAAATTGAATTCAGCAATACATTAACAAATCCTAAAAATCTCCATAAGGGACATAGACATATTTCAGACAAAAGAAAAGTACTTGGAAGCATAAAGACTTCAGAAAGTCGCTCAAATAACAACAAGGTTAGTTAGCTACATGGATCATAGAACTTCTGTTGTCAATAGCGGCCAAACGCGGCACGATCGCGGCGCGGAGCGGCCAAAAAGAACAAAGTGCGACGCAGCGCTCCAATGCGGAGCGTTTGGAGAAAGCGGATGAGGCGGGCGCAATTGCAGGCAAAAGCGGGCGCGATGCGGGTCAAAGCGGGCGCTTTTGACAACCCTATGTATAATACTAGATTTCCCTTCATTTAAAACCGTTTTAAGGGTCATTTTTGTAATTTTCAAAACCCTAACTATTACTCTTCTCCACCAGAACCAAATACACAGCCACAAACTCAACTTCTTCATCGTACCAACAAAAAAAATCCATC
>Ga0228710_1007238_pt1 | contig 16488 bp, 10 predicted proteins | sample MedpolnodulmetaG_FD_177995 | JGI IMG/M metagenome (GOLD analysis project Ga0228710, IMG submission 177995) | Root nodule microbial communities from Medicago polymorpha collected in Santa Monica, California, United States - pink nodules | ecosystem: Host-associated > Plants > Roots > Nodule... | reverse complement strand
GTACTTTGATTATGGATCCTGCACACTTGAACAAATTGTTTAGCATATCCAATTGATTATTTTTAATACCTTGTTATTGTCAAAACTCAATAGGTGACTTGTGAAACACCCTTGTTCCAACAGTTTAATCCCAGCATACTCTTTTCCCTGTTAACTCTCATCCCGTTTATAAATTCTTAGTTTGATAGTGTATGAAACAACAAAATACCCGACAACCCTAGCTCAGAACGATATTGATTGTTGAACGGCTTAGAATATCTCACCAGTCCCTGTGGAGACGATAACTTAAATACTTACTTTTGTTGCTACAACAATTGACTAGAATTATTGTAGCTTCCAGTACCCTGACTAAAACGACTATTATGATTGTCACCAGAGGACTCATATGAAGGCTCTTGAAGGGTATCACAGGTTGGAGTCCCAGAAGCAGCAAATTGGGACGATGGCACTGAAGAAGGCCCAATTTTCAAGTTATTTGGGCGAGCCTTCTTAACATCCAAAGTGAAACCACCCGCAATGACCTGTAAATGATTTTTAATAAGTCATATAAGTGATGTAAACCAAGTTTGATCAATTCTTCAAGCAAGAAAGACTATAAATCCCCCAAGAACTTAAATTCACATTGTACTTTAAAAAATCAACATAAATTGTTTACCATTTGAGAGCAATACCTTTACTGAAGATGCCGCAATAAGCTTATTAGTCACCACACCTCCCAAAAGGTGTAAATCAGGACCCACCAAAGACACCTTAAAGTTACCCATTCTTTTACAACCACTCTTGTTGTCACATATTTCTAACATGCCTGATAGGGATACAAGCTCAAATTGACCCTGGGATAAAAAAAGACATCGCATTAAGAAAATTAAACTAAAACACAAATAGTTATATAAATCAACTATCAGAATAACATAATGGCATATTCACAGGTACAATATGAAACTTTAAACAGAAACAAAACTAACAATGTTTCTTTATTCTTAGAAAAATCCCACTACTCTAATTTTTAACTTTCAAATAACCATAGTAAGCAACATTAATATTAATAAAGATAACACAAAAAAAGATATTTGACACAATCCTCTAAATGTAGTTGTGATTATTAAAATATATATGCTTAAATAGTACCAATAATGAATTGAAAATATACGATCACACCATTGTTGTCATAGTTGGGATCCTGCTTAAGATCACGAGGGGGGTAAAAGATCATAATTTAGATAATCGTAAAATTCTACCTATATTATAAAATCATACTCGCACACACATAAAAAAATAACAAACAAGAAAATTAAACTTAAATTATAACATTATACTAACTTAAAGTTGTCTACTTTTAGGTATCATGGTTAAAATTGGATTGTGCAAAACACATGGATTGTTTTATGTACACAAGTGAACAAACAAAAATCAAATGTATTTAGTCCAAAAACACTTAAAATTTTTTATCCCTTTTACTTTTATTTTATCATAGGGGGAGCATAGTGAATATTAAAATTTGAACAAAGTTAGTAGAATCAAAGAGTACAAAATGAAACAAGCAAACTTCTTTTCCTTTTCTACATGTGACAGTTCTCTCAAATTGCCCTTGTGGTATGGAGATTATGTGTGTGTGTCTCCATAGACCACAATGCTAATTATATGCACCATGTTTCTTCCATCGGCTGCTTTAATGGATAGTCGCCATAATATGACAGAGACAACTTTTCCCTATGCCAAATGCTAGCTTAAGAATTTATGTGCATCAAATGAACACATCTTACATCAAATTTCATATCTCTTCCAATTAATATAATACAAACATAGCTTTTTCATTATCAGATACTTAGTTATCGAATGGATTCTAATAAAAAAAATGGAAAAATGTACAACCTCATAAGTAACAATGATTCCTGATTGACGAAACGAGGCAATACCAACTAAACCATAAGCTGAAAGAATGCACATCTCTGTATTAGGTCCTCCTTGACAACAGGTGGCAAGTTTCGCAACAATGTCCTACAGCCAAAACAAGATAAACATTTTTTTACGCAAAAAGAAAACTATATTAAATAATAATCTAGGAAATACAAACATTGGGGAGGCATAAAACCTGGCCAAGGAAATCACACAAAATTGGAGGTTGACCTAAACGGGCAATATAAACACACAAAGCAACATAAGTGGAACTAACCCTAAAATCCTAACAAACGAGCACCCATCACGAGCATAATCTAGCTAACCCTACATACTGGTACGAAACCATGTAAAAGAGAATGTGTGAATACTTGCGGCATCAACCAGAGATCAAAAGGCTAGCGAATGATTTTGACTATGAACACAAAAATAGATACACGTATTACAACTCCTTTATAAGAACAACAATAAGCAATAAGCCCTTTCGAGTTAAACGACGACAAAACTCAACCACAAACAGGATAATGAATACTCGAACCAACCATTTACTATGAGCACGGACATCAAACTCATGACCTTTTTGGCTTACCATTCCTGATCCACTCATGATGAACTGAAGCTTAAGAACCTAAACCTCCAACTGTGTGATGAACCCACATCGAGGGATGAATCCAACACGACACTCATAACAATCAGTCTGATACAGAAGCCACACCCAGAAATCTATCATGACAAACAAATTATCATAAATTAGCATAAGATCTAGGGAACTCAAAACAAGAGGCCACAGGTTGTGAGCCAACAAATTTGACAACCTCGAATCTGGAACCTAAACTCTGATCATGAAGCAGACGAAGAGAACAAAAAACAGAAACCCTTCGACGCAAAGGAGGCAGCATAATCGAAAATTGAGGCCTACAAATCACGAAGTAGAAACGCGACCACGACTGTGAACAACAACAAAAATCTCTAACAAACCATAATCCACAAGCGTGACCCAACAACTAGAGCAAACTGCAACCTGAACAAACCAACATAACCCTTGCAAACCCATAAAAAGAATGGCAAACATAGAAAAAACATTGATGGAAATAGGTTAAGAGAGTGTTGGAATGGATGACCACTGAAATGGAAAGGGTTGAAACAACCCCAACAGGGTGACACGGTGGTGCGAAGGACATTCTATTCGCACCACCACCCAATGAGGCTATATTTTGAACTAGATATTTGGATTTTGGGGTAGAGAAGCACAATGAATGATGAAGGTTAGAGAGAGGCTAGATAAATATTTGGTTAAGAGAGTTATACAATGTAGTATGTTGATTCTAAAATGCTTGATTTAACTTGAAGGAGTATTGAGATATATTTGCTTAATTTAGCACAAACCAGTCCAAAACCCCATTTGAAATAGACCCTTTCAGGTTTTTAAGACCGAACCATGTCAAGAACGCGAGAGTGGCGGCGATTCAAACACACAAATGGCCAACCCATAAAAATCCACACCAATAAATATGAGCATGAAGCCACACCCATAAATCTTACGCAACGGACGATTTAAGACCAACTAGAAGTGAATCTCAGCAAATCAAAGCAAAAGGCCACAAATCATGAACTACCGTAGATGATGATCGATCAGATATGGAAACCAAACTCTGGTCATGAAGCAGACGAAGGGAAAAATAGACCCAAACCTTCCAGCACGGAGGAGGCAACATAAACAAATTGGGACCTCGATATCAAGAATCAGAAAGGCCACCACAGCCACGAATAGAAACCAAAGATCTCAAAAGAACCATAATCCAGAAGTGTGAATCTCCAACAACAACAAACATAAGAACAACGACGCTAAAAATAGGTTGAAAGAGTGCTAGAATAAAAGATCGTCAAAAGCGAAATGATTAAAACAATCCCAATAGGGTGAGACAGTTATGTGGAGGATAGATATTGTTACACCACAACCTAATGAGGCTGTATCTTGAATAGAAAATTCAGATTTGGGGGTAGACGAGCGTAACGACATATTAAGGTTAAAGAGAGGTCGACGAGATATTTGGTTTAGATAGCTACACAAAGTTGTCTCTCGATTCTAAAATGCTTACTTTAACATGAAAGGATCTTGAGAGATATTTGCTTAATTTAACACAAACCAATCTAGAAACTAGATTTGAAACATACACTTTCGAGTTTTTGAGATCAAACTTGGTCAAGATCATTGGTGCAGCAACATGTCATCCACACCAAAAGTTAACCCAGAACAACCCACACCAATCAATCCACTGCATGAAGCCACACCCACATAGTTGCAGCAGCAAACAATTTAACATAAACTAGTAGCAAATCTCAGCGAATCAGAACAAGATGCCATAGATCATGAGCCAACATAAACGATGACCTATGATCTGGACCCGAAACTCTAATCATGAAGCGATTGATAGAAAACATATCTAAACCCTTCGACACGGAGGAGGCGACATAATCGAAAATAAAGACCTACAATAATGTACCAGAAATGCGACCATAATTGTAAACAAAAACAAGATATCTTCAATGAACTAGAATCCAAGTTAAAATAATTCTTAACAAAAAATACTATAAAGCATGATAAAGAAACCAAAATCTACATTAGCATTCGAACATATAAAGTAACACATTTTTAACATCATCAATGTCTACATTATCAATCCAAATTATGAAGTAATCAAATTTTGAATGGTGATTAGTTGTATGTATGACATATTAATATTGGAATAATAAATTATAAGTTCAGTTGCATACCTCTCCATGGTTCACAGTGATCAAATGTGCAAAGAAATCAATGCCGGTAACTCCTAAGAAGATGAACAACTAGAATGAAGATTAAATAATAAACAAAATTTTGAATTTAAATAATGAATTTTTTTAACATACCAAGCACTTCAACTTGTTGATTCTTCTTCATAGTGGAAGAAGGAGAAATAATGGTAGCAACCTGGGTTAGGCTCGAGCTTGAGCCTAATGTTGCCATCAGGGAAGTACTTCCTCGGTCGGCCCTTCTTTTTCTTGATTGAACTAGAGCCAAAGGAAGCATTCACATTGGAGTCTAAGTTGGACATAACATTGGTGTTGTTGAAAAGCTCATATTGAGAGCAAGATTTGTGTTCAGGTTAAATGACGGGGATTGAGAATTGGTGGGTTCCACCATGGTGTTTGGGGTAGTGTTTGCTAATGGATTTGGTCCCACTAACACCACATTTTTCAGTTGACGGTGGTGTGCGTGAGGGTGTGGTGGCTGTGGTTCACGCGGATCCATGAAAATTAAGTGCAGTGAAGAAAAAAGTGATTGAAAAAAATTATAAGTGAATGTGTATATATATAGTCATTAATAATATTAATACTTTAGGAGCTTTTCATTTATATTCATTACATATTTGACTTTTATATGGCTTGTTAATATTTTACGTTTTTTTAAAAATAAAATAAAACTTTATTTTGACTTTGAAATAAAAACTAACTTATACTAATTTTGAACTTTTTTTTTACTAAGCGTTATTAAAGCTCTCTTTATTTCATTACAATGGTAAAAGTTTGTTCTTAAATGCGTCTCACTCTCAATTTTTCATGTAGTCTTAATTTTTATTTTCAATTTTCTCTTTAATTAATAATATTATGTGATTTTGTCTCTAGTTTTTTTAGAGTGAAGACTCATTTTAGTCCCTGAAAAAATCTGAAAGACCAAATTTAGTCCTGAGAAAAATAAATTGGGACAAGTTAGTCCCTAGCCTCTTTATGCTTTGATTGGTCGATGACAAGAATATAGAGGAAAGAAAAGAAAGTCAAAAGAAGAAAATATTTAGTAGTTTGATACGCGAGAAATTGAAAGAAAAATATGATATAAAATAAATATGTGTATTTATAAAATGACATAAATACCTTACACAAAAACTTGATATAATAAAATAAACTAAAATAATTATTTTTTATCAAATAAAATAGGTATTTTATTACAATCAATAAAATCTTAAAATAAATGAAATTAAAAATATTTTAGAAAAATCAAATAATTTTCTAAATTTAATAAATTATTTATACAATAAAGACTCATTTTAGTCCGAATTTTTTTTTTACGAGACCCAATTTGGTCCATAATAAAAATAAATCAAATTTTAGACCTTGAAAAAAATAATATGAGACTATGTTTAGTCTGAAATCAATTAATTCCCTCAAAAAAGATTTCGGTTGATATTTCATCGGCAAACTATTCTTTTTAACGAACATGTCTATTCAGTTTGGTCACGTGGGCGGATATTTAATAACAGAGTTTGCAACCACAAGGAAGAAACATTACAACAACTGTGAGACAAAATTAAGATACTCTCATTGGTTAGGCATTGGCATGCAAAAAATTAAATTGAGAAAAAACTAATCCATGCTGAGTCAATAAGTCAAACAAATACAAATTCATGCTTTCGTATCAGAAAGATCAATTTCTTTGAACCGAAGCTGCAAATGGATAAAAAAAGATGAATTCGCTAGAAGGAGGGGTTGAACCTCCGACCTTGTGGTTAACAGCACATATCATGAATCGACAAATGTTTATATACCTTAAAATACTGAGTAGGAAATTAACGTAAGTAAATTCTTTCATAAAATATGATTTTATGAAATTTATTCGATAAAACATGTTTCATGTAGTATTTAGCACATTCTTTTTTACGATCTCATTCTTGAGTGGCACAAATATTTTTCCTAATGCGTTGAAAATGTTTTAACAACTTTTGTTATCAGTATTTTGTTTCAAAAAAAGGAAATATCATAATCAAACTGAAAACAAAAAGGAAAACTTTATATATTAAGAGGCCAGATACAACTCCAAAATCTAGATATAGAGCCTTTAAAGCTTTATATATCAACCCAATTATAATATTCTAAATTTTGAAGGTCTAACTCAATTCCTGTGATTTCCAAATTTTGAAAGGTGGTAAACATAATTAAACTAATAATGCAAGCTTTAGAAGTAGAAGTTTATCCAACATAATAGTGTACAAGAGTTTACATACATTCTATTCAGTGTCATAGTGATAAAGAATATTTTATTAACCACGGAATGGATTTTACCGGCATTCTGTTCAATCAGGATCATATGGTGCTGCAAATCAAACATATGACCAATGCTTTGTAAAAGTTGCAGACTAAGGACTTGTTTGAGTTAAAGACATTTTTTTTTTAATAAATGAAGTTAAAGACTTTATTAACCATGAAAAAAAAAGAATTTATTGATTAAATTGGTTGAATTAAGATTTTGGATGTTGTGCTTGTTGGGTCACGATGTGAGTTCAGGGCATCATCCACATTGAACTTAGAGGAATCATACAAGTGAATTAGATATTGTGTATATTTACCAAAAACCTTAAGATTTTGTTTCAGATTGAAAGAGAATAGCAAAATCGAAAAATCGTAAAATCGCAATCCAAATTGAAGAATTTTTTTTGGTACTTAAATCGAAGGATCTTACTCAACTACTCCCTCCAGTCCTATTTATAAGAAAAAGTTGACTTTTTAGATTCATGTGTAATTAATGTATCTTGTATGGAATATAGATCATATACATCATTTATGCAATGAATCAAAAAAGTTAAATGTTTCTTATAAATAAGATCGGAGGGAGTATTTTTGTAGAATCAATATAGGATAACAAAATCGAAAATCATAAAATCGCCAATCAAAATAGATGGATTCTACCAAAACAAAAATAATGCTAAATAGTATATGTTATAAATTGCATATTGTCATAAATGACTCAAAGTTTCAAGTCTAGAAAATACTTATAACTCAAAGCCTAAATGTCAGGGAAACCTACATTGACCCGTATAAAAAACATTCTTAGAATCATTCAAAGTCCTGTAAAACCTTAAGATTTTGCAAGAATTTCATGACTATATGCGATTTTACTAGGATTTTGCCTGTTTTTTGATTCTGTAATAGATTTGGATCAATGAATGTGAGTAAGTCGCAAAATCCTAGATTTTGAGATTTAAGCTTTGATTTTAACAACAATGCTTAAAACATTGAGTTCATGGGCATCTCACTAATAAAACTAATAGTGTTCAACATCCACTTTTACAAGCAATACGAGCCTTCTAACTCAAACTTGGTGAACAAGAGTGCTTCATTAACCAATTTTTTATTCTCACTTATTCATGCATGCTTGTTGAAAATTGGTTGAATTAGAGGTTTCTTGATTCCAATCTCCTACAATGGTAAAATGCATATACTATTTTTCACTAGATGCTATTTTAAAAGTCTTTGATACAAATACAATGAACTTTCCTATCATTTGACTGGTGACAGACAACATAACATGGTTGGACAAAAAAAATCAATGTTGTCTTGCCCTTTTTAAGGTAACATTTTTCTCATCCACAATGGACGACCCAAAAAGATTATGCTTTATGGAAAGTGGACAACTTTAATGCATCGTGATGGATTCTTATTCATTGATAGATTAGAGATGTAATTAGATACGTAAGTGAAAGCGGGAAAACAAAAATATGGTCATGTTACACGATATTTCCCTTAAAGTTTTTGTCTGTTCTACAATGCAAAACACGTGACACGTTGTGTATGTATGTATGCATATTTCTGAAACTTTATAACACATCCATTTGTGCTGTTGTTGTTGTCACTCTCACTCAGGATAATTAACCAACAATGAGATCAATTACATTACTTTCATTGTTTTCCTTCCTTCTTTGCTACTATTCCATTTTTTTCACTTTCGAAACCACTCTTGCCTCTGCCAAATGTCTTGAGGATCAACAATCATTGTTGCTCCAATTCAAAAACAATCTCACATTTGTCCCTAAAAGCACTACTTGTTGCAATTGGAGAGGTGTTACTTGTGACAGTAAGGGATATGTTATTGGCCTTGACCTGACTGAAGAATATATCAATGGTAGATTTGACAACTCAAACAGTCTTTTCAGTCTCCAATATCTCCAGAGACTGTACTTGGCTTATAACAATTTCAATTCATCCATTCCATCAGCATTCAACAAGTTGGAGAAGTTGACTGATCTTGATTTGTCAAATAATGAATTTGTGGGGCAGATTCCAAAAGAGATTTCTCAGCTCACGAGGTTGGTTAATCTTTATCTCTCTAACTGTAAGTTTTATGGAACACTTCCTAATTCAATATCAAACCTCACGAGATTGGAACATCTTGACCTTTCTGATAATTATTTGAGTGGTTCAATTCCTTCATCCCTCTTTACACTCCCATCATTGGAGGAGATTTATCTTACATCCAACCAGTTTAGTAAATTTGACGAATTCATAAATGTGTCTTCCTCTGTATTGAAATACCTTGATTTAAGTAGAAATAATATATAGGTTGAATGGGTCACAACAACTAGATGACCTTTTGAAGCTTAGAAATTTAACTGAACTAGACCTTTCATACAACAACATATCAATCAATGAGAATGATGCAAATGCTGATCAGACTGCCTTTCCCAATTTTGACCGTCTTTATTTAGCATCCTGCAACTTGAAAACTTTCCCTAAATTCTTGAGAAATCAATCAACATTGAAATATCTAGACCTTTCACATAACCAAATTCAAGGAGTAATGCCCAATTGGATTTGGAAACTACAAAGTCTTCAACAGATTAATATTTCACACAATTTTCTCACAGAATTGGAAGGTTCTTTCCAAAATAATACTTCCAACCTTACTTTAGTTGACCTTCATAACAACCAAATTCAAGGAACAATACCTGTTTTTCCTGAATCTATTCGGTATTTGGATTACTCAACCAACAAATTCTCTGTTATCCCGTATGATATTGGTAACTACCTGTCTTTCATAGTGTTTCTATCACTTTCAAATAATAGTTTACAAGGAAACATCCCTGATTCCCTTTGCAATGCTTCAAATCTCCAAGTGCTTGATCTTTCCTTCAACAACATGTCAGGAACAATTTCTCCATGTTTAATTACAATGACTAATACCCTTGAGACATTAAATTTGAGGAAGAACAATCTCAATGGCCCCATACCAGATATGTTTCCAACTTCTTGTTCCTTAGGGAGTTTGAAATTCCATGAAAATTTCTTACATGGGCCAATTCCCAAGTCTCTCTCCCACTGCTCATCATTAAAAGTTTTGGACATTGGATCAAATCAAATTGTTGATCGTTTTCCATGCTTCTTAAAGAAGTTACCAACACTCAGTGTATTGGTTTTACGGAACAATAAATTTTATGGTTCCATAGAATGTTCACATTTAGTAGAAAACAAGCCTTGGAAAATGATTCAAATTGTGGACATTGCTTTCAACAATTTCAATGGAAAACTACCTGAAAAGTTTTTCACGACCTGGGACAGAATGAAGAATGATGAAGATGTTGTATCTGGCAACAATTACATTCCAGGATCAATCAAATCATATTATCAAGATAGTGTGACAATCACATGTAAAGGTCAACAAATGGAGTTGGTTAAAATTCTAACAATTTACACAGTCATTGATTTCTCATCCAACTCTTTTGAAGGACTTCAAAGCACTTTATGTTCTCAACTTTTCAAACAATGGTCTCTCTGGTGAAATTCCATCAACTATTGGGAACCTGAAACAGTTGGAGTCCTTGGACCTCTCAAATAACTTTCTGGTTGGTAAAATTCCTGTGCAGATTGCAAGCCTGTCGTTCCTTTCTTGCTTGAACCTTTCCTTCAATCATTTGGTGGGGAAGATCCCAACAAGTACCCAAATTCAGTCATTTGAAGAATCATCATTTGAAGGAAATGATGGGCTATATGGTCCTCCTTTGAGTAAAAAACCAAATGACAAAAGGCAGGAATTGCATCCACAACTTGCATGTAGAAGGCTAGTTTGTTCAGTTGACTGGAATTTTTTAAGTGTGGAATTGGGATTCATTTTTGGGCTCGGAATTTTCATGGTCCCTATCATGTTTTGGAATCGATGGAGGGTAAGGTATTGGAAACTTGTGGACAAAACTCTTTGCTGGATTTTTTCAAGGATGTATTTGGAATATGCAAATGACAGAGGTCAAACATACATAGTTTTAAGGTGGTGATAACATTAATGCTAGTCATTGTGATAATTAGTAAAATAATGTTTTGTGTTTTCAGTTATGTTGTTTTTTGTGTTTACTTCTTCGTGATGATATGCATTGGAGCTTTGAAGATACATTCTACAAAGTTTGAATAAAAGAGATATATTCTGAAGTTGTTTCGATCTTATTTGTAAATTGAGACATCCAAGTATTCTGTTCTAAATTTTGAAGGTCTAACTCAGCTACTGTGATTTCATGTTTTTATTTTCTTCTTCCAAATTTCGAAAGGCAGTGAACATGGGCACTAACTCAGTAGACACCAGACACGATATTAACACTATACAAACAATAGTAAAGAAAATTTAAAAATTATATGAATGTAATCACATGTGTCACGTATATTCTAACACTGGTACATGTCAGACACTAAATACATCTTTTATATCTAGTGTCTGGTGTCGGATATCTGCACGACATGCAATTGCATTCCATTAATTTTTTCTTTTAGTTTCAACGTATCGGTATCGGTTAACTCCGCATTAAGAGAATATGGTTTTATAATCCATTGGTGTGGAACTGAAGACTTTCATTTTCTCGCTTTAACTGGTAGTACGCTTTTAATCTCTACAATATTTCTTTTTTAATTATTTTTATTTTTTAATTATTATCTTTTGCTGTCTCTCAATTCAAAGTTCGGGTGTGTGGAGAGTTCAAAAGGATGGTAAATTGGGCTAGAAATGAAAAAAGTATTACTTTTTCCACCCTATAAATTTCTAGCGCACTCTATTTTTTTCTGAAAATACCCTTGTCTGGATTATTTATTTCGAACACTTAGAATTTTTCAGATTTATCCGGATTTTATAATCTGGAATGATCTTTTTCCAGAATTTTTCATTTTAAGCTTTCAAATTCGTAAAATAACTGCAAATGGAGATGTAAAACAGAAATAAAAAGACAAAAGAATAAAAACAACTCATTTTATTGATATATTAATGATACATTACAATAATGTTGAAGTTTTTTAAACTTATTACATAAGAACCTAAAATTATTTCTAAGGGGGAGGGGGTAAGCTATACAGTGGCTCCAGCCACTGTTGGAGGGGAAACATATAGGGGGGGAAAGAGGGGGGAGGGGAAGAATAAAATAGTGCTGCTGATAGGACATACCAATAGCTTCACTGTTGGAGGGGAGACAGAGGGGGCACATGGGCCTCTAGGGGGCAAGAGACCATGATGGTCAAACTTACGCCCAGACAGACCCCTTCCCTGTTGACTGATCATATAACCCCTGATGGATTTCCAAAGAGGCATCTTTCTATGAAAGGCCAGCGATGGAAACACATCATTGTAGAAGGAAGAAGAGGAGAGGGTGGGAGAGGTTTGTGTGAGAAATGTTGGAGGTTTGGAGGGAATTTATATGAAGCGAGGGGTGGAAAAACCATTAATGGGGTCAAAAAAACGTGTAAACACAAGTTTTTTAAGCAATGCACCGGCCAAAACGTTTGCAAAACGTTTTCTTTGTGGTGCAGACCACCGGCCAAAAGAGTATGATGCAGTCCGGATTATATAATCTGAATAAATACGATACTGGTGAAACAGAGGGAAACTTGGGACTTTGTGTATGGTGAGGGTTGGTTCGGATTTTAGAATTCGGAAAGCTTTAGCATTGGATTCTTTTGTGTGACCCACATTGCACCGAAAGTTTATGTGGTCCACAACGCCCAGATAACTCTATAAATAGGGACCCCTGTTTTCATTACAAGTAAACTACACCAGAAAAAAAAATCATGGAATTCCCTGGCTTTGATCCGAACACCAAGCTAGCGGCAGTCTACTACACCGGGGGAAAACAACCCCATCTGTTTAGGATTCGCAACGATGTCACCCTCTCCGGGCTGAAGGATCAGCTGGATCAAATCAATCGTCAACTCAACCACAGAGACACGAGGAGGGTGGTCGGTGTTGAATATTGATGTCCATTGTCCGACTTAGTTTCATATCTTCGGTTCAGCCGGATGAAACTCACAAACAACGACGATGTGAGAGCCATGTTCTCTGTCTTTGGTCAGCACAGTACTAGAGGACCGATCGAGATCAGGGCTCTGCTGGAGGGACCTGATGAAGAAATTAGTTTAGGTGATACGTGATAATGTGCCATGTTTTAATCAAGCACGTGTTTTATGTTGTTTTAATTGTGTGTTAGTTATGTGTCGTTGAATTAAGTTGTTGCATTATGTTGGAGGTTTGGACGGTTAGTGAGGTGTTTAATGATTTTTGCACGGTTTAGGTTGTGGAACACGTTTTATTTGGCTGTAATTAAGACCTATGGCTGATTTAAGGCTATAAAAATGTTTGGATTTTCACCAATTTCCTTCATTCTTCTTCACCTCCTTTCTTACATTTTCTTCAATTATTTTTAGTTTTTTAGGTAGCTTTTAGGTGTGTCTGTGGTGTCATGGTCATTGTTGACCGTTCATACGACCTCTGCAATTGCATTGCAGCTTATGTGGGGATCGTATAACAATCAACAGAGACCTTTGACATCAAAGAAAGACAAAATTTCATATCGTAGGTGTCTGATGAGTCAATAAATTAGTGTTTTTAATATATTATTTGAGTCTATTTTATTTAGATTTGATTTCGTTTTATTTAAATATTATTTCCTTTTAGAATTATTTTACTTCAATTGCAAGTTATTATATTTCAGGAACAAATATCTAAAGATTTAGTCTTGGAGCAAAAGAAAGAGGATTAGGAGCTGATTCGGGATGAAAATACGAAATATGGGACAAAAATATGTCACTCTCCAAGTCAGAGACTTGGCACGGCCCGTGCCACCAGCAGCATGGTCGTGCCAACCTTCAGGATCCACTTTTGTTGCTTCTGCTTCAAGGACAAGCTACCTATTAGTTTACTTCTTACCTAAAAGCCCATGGTTTCTTGTGGAACATTCTAGTGTTATATTTCTTAGGGCTTAAGTTATTGTAAACTATAAATTGAGTAGCTAGCTATCACAACAATTCATCTTTTGTTCTTGTAAATAATAAGTGACAATTGTTTCCTTGAATAAAAGTTCACCTTTATTTTATGTTCTTCTTCTTCTTCTTCTCTTCTATGTCTACAAAGAACGTTAGTGAGTAGACTCTTCTTGTCTTGGGATTGTTGGATAAGTCTAATGACATAATCCTAATCAAACCAAGCCATAAACCCTAATTTTATATAAATCTACTTTCTAATCTAATTCACCGTTTTTATAATGAATTAACAAATACCAAACTCATAAAGCGACAGCCGAGGGTTAGTATTTGTTAATTCATCATCTCAAATATCAATTCATAAAGCGACAGTCGAGCTTCGATATTGGAACAAGTGAATTTAGACAAGGGTTGCGAAACATGAGAATAGTCTAGCAAACCTTGAGACATATAAAGTTTTGTTCTTCAAGGATTCTAATAGAAATCAACCATGAGAATAGGCGTGGTTGCTAGAGGAACACACTCACTGCACTTCAAAAGAAGCTTTGATACGCTTAAGAGAAACTTGTCTTTAGAAAGTAGGTCGAATATAAAGTTTAGGTTTAGGGTTTGTTTGTGAAGGGTTTGTTATTATGATGAACCAATAATCTCAAGGCACCTCTTTATTATTATTGTTATTTTCTTTCAAAACAAAAACCAAACCTTTTAACTTTTAAAACTTTCATTCTAATCATTGCTAAAAGTTAATTAAATTCATAACTCCTTGTCGGAACGATACTCTATTTTTACTAGTTCGGTAGAACCGTGCACTTGCAGTTTTACTCATCAAGTTTTGCAGATTTTATTTTCTGGAAACACTAACAATCTGGTTCAGAAAACTAAATCTGAACCAAGGGTATTTTTGAAATTTTTACAGAGCGCGCGAGAAGGCAACAGAGTGGAAAAAGTAATACTCAAAAACAAACCCTTTAAGTTTGAGGATTTGGAGATGTTTATTATTTCATCTTCAATGATTTATTTCTTTATTCAATTTTGGTATGCTAATTAAATTTTCGTTGAACTCATTTTTAGCCCAAAGTCGAGATCCTCTCCATTTTCTTGAATATATGGCAATATCAATTACTATAGTTTTGTAGGAAATACATGATATAAATGCACATATTTCTAGAATATGTGACATTAATTAGACATTTATACAAGAAAACTGTGGGTAATGCTAACTTGTGCTTTTAGAGCATAGGTTAAAGAACTCAAAAATAGAAATATAACCTCAAGTTTTGTGCATTCTATTTATTACAAATTCAAAAATTAAATTCAATATACACATTCAAACAAAAAATTACTACATTTGATTCATTAACTTGTGTCTTAAGGGCACAAGTTAGCTTTTTCCCAAAAACTATAGTAATTTGTTGGAATAAAATGTGTTTAACAATGTCTCTTTAAGTTTTGATGATAACAAAGTATTAAAAGTTCAATTGAATATATTAATATTTGTTCAGGTGTACAGGACCATAGACTAAAATTTATAAGTTTTAAAACAAGGTATTGGTTCTGGAAGCACAAATGAGAGCAAAAGAATTTTCAAGAGAAGCTTAATTGCAAGTCAGAGTCTAAAGACATCAGAGTCTGAAGACTATCAGAAGCTGACTGTTAGAGTCTGAAGATCACCCAGAGTCTGAAGACCATAAGAGTCTGAAGTGAAGAATCTGAAGTTAGTTAAATGAAAATTTGAAGACACAAAGGTGCAGAAGGAATATAAGACTGATGCAACGGATATTTTCGAGGAATTAGAGGGCATTGAATGCTTATCCACAGAGAAAGGACAGTGAAGGACAATAGTACAATTGTACAACCACTACTCCACTACTCCAACATTTCATGCGCATAGTACAAGCTACATTTGTGTCTCTGCTGGTTAATTCTTCATACAAGGAATGGTTTTCAAATTATTTCCTCCAAGGACATTAGCCAAATCAAGCAACTAATCAATGTTGATTGGTCAAACTTCTACAATGACTCTTTGATGTGCTGACACCTCTACAACATCTCTTTCATACCTCTAAATAAAGGAATGAAGACTTGAAGATTAGTAGAGACTATACAACATTTAAATTGTGCCAAAACACTGTTGAGCTCATTGTGCATCAAACACTTAGAATTTCTTAACAACTTTCATATCTTAGAACTTATTTGTATTGTGAACACCACTGATTGTATATCAAGTTTTCAAACCAAACTTATTTCTTTGTAATTTGTTTGTTTCAAAGTCTCTTTCTTTTGTGCATGAGCATAGAAAATCTCTTGCTTGTGTGCTTGAGTATTTGAAGTCTCTTCCTTATGTGCTTGAGCATTTGTAATCAGATTGGATTATAGTGAAAATTGAAGGTGAGAAAAACACAAGAAGAGGGGTTGAATTGTGTTCTCAAAAACTTTTCTTCTCTTTCGATCAGAACTGTTCTCAGGTTCAGAGTCTGAAGTAGTTCAGAGTCTGAGTGAGTTCAGAGTCTTGTGCAGCGGATAAATGTAAAGAACAGAGAAAGAAAGAACACAAGCAATTAT
>Ga0228710_1007236_pt1 | contig 16489 bp, 5 predicted proteins | sample MedpolnodulmetaG_FD_177995 | JGI IMG/M metagenome (GOLD analysis project Ga0228710, IMG submission 177995) | Root nodule microbial communities from Medicago polymorpha collected in Santa Monica, California, United States - pink nodules | ecosystem: Host-associated > Plants > Roots > Nodule... | reverse complement strand
AAAAAAAAAACAGTATTTCCATATTATTTTATGGACAAAACTTAGGTACAATTTCTTAGGTGCTTTTCGTATAGTTCTTAACTAAAAATACAACTTTTTTGGAGATAACAAACTTTGAGAGAATTATAGATTTAAGAAAATCATGGTGAATTTAGTTAAGAACCATACGAAAAGTATCTAAGGAATTATACCTAAGTTTTTTCCTTATTTTATTACTTCCACAATAAACAGTATTTCCATATTATTTTATTAAGTTACTCTTCCTTAGACTTTGATCAATTGTAACAAACGTGGGCAAAAAATAATGGTAAAAATTGAACTTTAAATCCTCTAAAAAAAATTAGTAACAAACGTGACAAAAAAATAATGTTAAAGATTGGACTTTAAGTCCTCTAAAAAAATATTAGTAACAAACATGAGCAAAAACATTGTTAAAGATTGGACTTTAAATCCTCTAAAAAAAAAATTAGTAACAAACGTGAGGAAAACATCATGTTAAAGATTGGACTTTAAATCCTCTAAAAAAAAGGTTAATACAAACGCGAGCAAAAAATAATAATGTCAAAGATTGGACTTTAAATACTCTAAAAAAAGATTAGTAATAAACATGAGCAAAATATAATGTTAAATATTGAACTTTAAATTCTCTAAAAAAAATTAGTAACAAACGTGAGAAAAAAAGAAAAAAAGATTAGTAACAAACGTGAGCAAAAAATAATGTTAAAGATTAGACTTTAAATCTTCTAAAAAAAGATTAGGACTCAAAATATTTTAGAAAAAGATTTGTTAGCACTATATTAAATATTAATAAGTAGGGTTCTCATAGTTAATAGTTCGTTCCCACATTGTTTAGTTTTTCTCAACCTCTCTCAACCCTCTTCATCAGAATTAACTTGTAAGTTTTTTTTATTTTTCTTTCATGTTACAACTAATCAAAGTCGATTAATTTTATGGATTATATTTGACTTTGCTGGTTTATAAGTGATTATGATTCAAATTGTTTACGATTAATTTTAAGGATTATTTAACTTTACTCGTTTATAATTGCTTATACAAACTATGATAACGTGGCTTTTTTTTTTTTTTTTTTATATAAATAGAACCGTGGTTTTTTTTAATTATTATTAAATAAAGGGAAAATAAGCAATAACATCCTCTGCCGTTAAGCTCACTCCAATGTCGTTTAAAGGAATAAAAACATTGCTTTTTTCTTTGTGATTTCAAACGTTTTGCATGTATACAATTGATAAACTACTCCTATGGCCCCCATCCAATATCCAACAAAATACAGTGAAATCAAAGTGTTAAAACCATTTAAACAATTCAAAATTGTTAAACCATAATCACACTCATGTTACCAACCACTAAAAACAGAAACACTAGAAAGCTTCAAACCACCATCTTTTGTTTTTTGTTACATTCAAACCAACATCAGAGATGCCATTAAAAGAAAGGACCGCTAAGAAGTATGGATACGAACACCGACACCAGATACAACACGGATACTGACATGTCAATAACGTTGATAATTTGAGAAAATCACATAATTTGGAGTAATTATATTTGTGGATGCGGATGCAACACATGTTCAGACACATCTAATATGAGGAGTGTATGTGTTTCATAGGCGAGGAGTAATATCATAATTCGTAATCACAATATAAAAGAGAAAAAAAACAAAATAGAAGTGGAAATAGAACCGGTGGATTAAAGATAGATAAATAGGGTAGAAAGAAACAAATGTCTACACTACCATATCAACATGAATTCTTAAACTCAATTGCTCAAGGAAGTATCCCACCACATATTTTAAAGGTAAAAATAGATGCATCTTTGATGTTGTTGCGAAACATAGACCCTAGATATGGCCTGTGTAAAGGGACACAATTGTTATGTCGTGGTTTATTTAAGAATATGTTGGATGTGAAAATCCTAACATGAAGCAATGCTGGAAATTAAATTAAAAGCAAATGCAAGTTCAAGACTTCCCTTTGTGCTTAGTAGAAAACAGTTTCCCGTTAGACTAAGTTTTGCTATTACCATAAATAAGTCAGAAGGGCAGACCATCCCAATGTTGGAATCTATCTTCCACGACATTTTTTCAGCCATGGTAAATTATATGTAGCTTTATCAAGAGGAGTTTCTCAAAATTCAACAAAAGTTCTCATTAAAGAAGGGAAAATAGAAGGAGAAGATGAAGACTTTACAAAAAATGTAGTTTTTCAAGATATTATTTTATCGCAATCATAACTATGTTTCTTTTACACAACATGTCATTTATACATTTATGTTATGATGTTACTAAGTAGTACTATTAGAATAAACAATAAATGATCATTATTTTATCTTAATTTTATATGCAGGCAAACTAAAATATGTTGAGTTCAAAAATAATTTTGTTATATGCCTTGACAATATTTTGTTTATAAATCAATAATTTCCATTAATATTTTAAAATTTAAAATTTTTAATCAGAATTATACAAACAAACATAATACAATAATCACATGCGTTAGTGCAGTAGAAAGAGCGGACAGACGGGCACGATAGTGTTCGTCTTTCCGCCAGTGTACATAAAAATTTGTTTTCATATGTATATGTAAATAAAATCTACAACTGAAATGAGGATTAAGAATCGAACCTAGTTTTTATTGAAAGATTTTTCATCTTCTCTCTAAGTTTTCTTTCTCTTTCATTTATCAAAGAGGGTGGTTTTAGGTCTTTTTTTTTTTTTTACCTAGAATCACCATTGTGCATCTCTTTTCCCTTTTCTTCCATTCTTATTAAGTGATTCCCACATATATCAAGTTTTCCTTTTGTGTTTTTTCGTGATTTCATCGCCCGAGTGCGGCGTTGTATGGTTTGTAGTCTTGTGCGGCGTTGTTTGATTTCGCGTCTTGATGTAAGTGGTGTTCATTTGGTTCCTATTGAAAACTCTGCTTCAGTCAATCACAAATTCAATCAATGATTAACTTGTGGTGTTCGTCTGGTGATTTAGATTATATCATACTATTTGTAGGCATTTTGCCGTTGTATGCTAGTAACTTGGGTGCTGTGAGTTTGTTTGCAGATTTACCCTTTACGTTTTTAGCGATGTTGATCATGTTATGGTATTTAATGTATTCTTTCAATTTAAATAAATAAATATCGTTTCACTTTTGCCAAAATAAAAAAATCTACAAAAAAATCTACAACCAACGTGATTCGACTATTTAACAATATTAACAATTCGACATCAATATTAAATTTTTGTATATATAAGAAAAAAATATTTAATATAAACATTACATTAATACTGATAATTTTTTTATTTAATATCTTTAAACATTCAACAATATTAACAATTTAATTATTTTTTTATAAGAGCCGGGTCTTTTACTGGTTTTATATAACAGGAAAACTGGAAACGAGAAAAAGGTACTACAAAATTTAGTATCCCTTTTTATATAAAGGTATAGACAAGAAAAAAAAACGACGCTCCAAAATTTTGTATCCCATTAATATAGAAGTATAAATTTAATTAATTAAAGAAGGGTTAAATTATAAATAAAAGGGTAAAATTGGAATGGAAAAAACCACTCCAAAATTTTGTATCCCCTTTATACATAGAGGTATAAATAGATGTAACAATTAATTTTATTTTTTTTACAGTAAGGTAACAATTTAATTAACATCTGATGAACCAATTAAAATGCCCTTTCTTGACCTTCGAGATTTATCTTTATTCCACTTGACGTAAGTAACAAGAAATTTTATTTTCTATTTCTTATCGTATTGCCATGAAACTTCTGCACAACTTCATTTAACTCCCATGAATTAACAGTTAGTAAATTGGCTAAGTCTCCAACCAATCACTTCCAGGGTGAGACCCTGCAAATAAGCATGAGTTAAAGAAACCTTAGAAAAATGAAAGATATGGATACTAAACAAAAGCAAATGCCAAAAAACATTTGTTTTTGACTAGCAAATCAACATCAGTAGCTAAATTTATACATTACTGTTTCTTGTCGTAGTATTTGTCAGTCACTATCTCTGAATACTCTCCATAAGTAAGGGAAGCATTTGATGGAATAAGCTGGAGAGAGAAAACAATAGAAAATTTCAACTCATTCTTTGACTAGAAATGTGGATTATCTATTTAATAAAATGAAGAGGTAGAAGGTATAGTCTGTTATCTAGATGAGGAAAAATGTTATGTAGAAAGCTATCTTCCTGGATTTCAGAATTCCATATTGAATTCTGCTCTTTACCCAACCAAAAATGCTCATTCTCAACTGAAATAACCATAATGCCCCTGCGTGAGTTAACTCACATGAGTTAACTCAGGCTAGTTAATAATTCCAAAAGCATAATCCACAAATATCATCATATTCCAACAGCTGTATCAATACATAATCGAATCTCTTAATTGATGATTACCAATAGTTTATTAACACGATTTTTATATTAAAGCTAAAATGGTGGTCAATCACACGGTTCCATTACAATAATGTTTCAATGGCTTGCAAGTGACCTTACGCGGATTTGCTAACACTGTTTCATCAACACGTGTTTCTCTTGATACAGTTGTTGGAATATGATGATATTTGTGGAATATGATGAGCAACAACCTGGTTAGACATCTCTTGCAAAAAGGCTTTATTTAATCTATGAAGTTAATACAAAACAATGAAGGATAAGGCACTAAAATTTGCATGGGTAAACCAGCATGAGTTAACTCAGGCTGGTGTTCGAAACGTGACTTAAGTCACGCAGCGTGAGTTAAGTCACGTAGAATTAACACTAGCGTGAGTTAACTCACGTAGGGGTATTTTGGAAAGTTTGGTTGGGAATGAGCAATTTTTGTTGGGAGAAGAGCAGAATTCTTCCATATTTGTGATGGATTTTTAGTAGTTTAGTTAAACAAAAATCATTCAACGGTCCTATCCTCCACTAAATTTAGAAGTTATGCAGGATACCTAAATGACTAACTAGATTCTCTGCATGAAGAACTTTATTGTCATATATGTGTACTTTTATGAAAACTATGATTATTTCTTCCAAATAAAAAAATAGCAATGTTATTTGAACAACCATTTATTGTGATAAACTTTTGGACAACTAAATTATACAAAGAAATTTAGGTAGTGGCACAAAAATCAAAGCAATAGAGAGAGAAAGTAGAATGATAATATGAGTATGAGAGAGAAAGTTGTCACAAAAGTTGTCAAAAAATGGTTGTTCAAATATCATTTCTCATAAAAAAATCACATGTGAAATTGCAAAGTCTCTTTCTTTTTCTGTTTTATAATATCATCTTTTATCCATTATGTAATGGGCATCGGACAGACACTGACACGTCAACACCAATAAAGTTTTGAGAAAATGACATGATTCAACGTAATCACAAGTGTCGGTGTCGTATCGTGTGTTTCAAACACCGGAACCCGCCTTCAATCAGAAGTGTCCATGCAACTAATGGCTGGATGTGAAAAACAATAATGACTTTTAGGAATATACAAACCTCTTTATGAATGTGAACCTCCTCAGGAAAACTGAGTTTTTCATCCCTGAAAAGAAAAATTATCAATGCACAATTATAGATTGAGATTGTATTCATCATTGACCTAATGCTAACTTGTGATTCTACTATTGAAGACAACACAACAAATTTTAAGCAACAGAACAGCCTAGTTGATCTCATAGAACATACCAATCAGGTTGCATGAAAAATGCAAATGTCGAGCGTTCAACACCAGAAGATTCCTCCCCTTTTGGAGCCTAAAAGTAGTATATCATCCATATTCTAGGTCAAAACGTTGTGAACCCAACAAGAAAGAAAACACAGTAAAGAGTCAAAGAAAACTTCATTAGAGTATCTAGACAAGGTAAAGCTATAATCTGAGTGACAAATGCTGAATTTGGGCCAACATCTGATCCATTGAGTCCACAGAAACAATATGTTGCTTTGGCATTGGACATGCTTTGCATTGCCGGCAACAGCAAAGAAAGCACGCTAGAAAAGAGTACTAGACATACAATTTTTTGTGACCAAGGGTGATACTCATTTAGTAATCCATTTATAAGTATCAATAAATTAATAAACATTTGAAATATCGAATTTTATAAGTTGGAAAATGCTAACAACTACCCTTAAGGCATTGGTATATGTTGTAAATAGTGAAGTTTTACTATTATTAGTAATTTGTAATTGGCCTATTAGTCATTAGTCAGGCCCATTAGGTTAGAATAGCCTATATAAACACATTAGTGGTTGTACATTATTTATCTCTGAAATATAATATTCGGTTTTCACAGTATAGCAAGAGTAGAAAGCATATAATAAGAGAGAATATTTTTATTACAACTTTGGCCGACACAGAACAAGAAGTTTGTCATACACAGAACAGCCATTAGAATAGGTGTTATGCACCTATTTATCAATGAATGGGCAGGCCTCCAAAAAAATTAGTCCAACATCATCTAATATTAAAAAACCACTAGTACCCGAATCCAATAAAGCACACTAGAACACTTGTTTTATACGATTCATATTTTATTTTTTTTAACCAAAGAGAGAAAGCCTAGCAAGATGCTAAGACTCCCCCAAATATATTACCAAAGAAAAGATGGAACACAAAAAAGAGGAGGGGGACCAAACCAAAACCTCCTCAAGGATTAATAAACCTGCAATTAGGCATCCCTAGCCTATCTCTAACAAAATTCCCTCTGATAGCAGGGATCTCCATCCAAACAGTAAAGACATTTAAACTAAGCCCTATGTTAGCTAGAGTATCAGCACAACAGTTGCCTTCTCTATAAACATGAGTAACCAAAAAAATTCATACCAGAGGCTATTTGCAGACAATTTTCCCATCTGTTCCTAAACTTCATACTAGATTCATATTTCAATGCTGACATGAATCTTATAAAGCATTTTAATAAGAGGAATGCAAGTAACACAATCTTTAAACAATAATAGTGTGTTGTTTGCATTCCTTCTATTAAATAAGAACACTAGCAATCACTAGAAGAAAATAAACTAAAATATAATTATGACATCAATAAAAAGCATGATGGAGCACAATACAAGAAACCAATGATGTAAAAAATAAAATAAGGAATGTATAAACAGAATTGATTCAACAGGGTGGCACTAAAAGATGCTTCAAGTCTAGCACAAAACAGAGAGAAATAAGTTATGTTCCTTGTTCTTAATTTTTTGAATTACCTGAACACAATGAGGTGTTGCACGAAGAATACCTCCAGAAAGTATTTCGGCAGTTTCACCAATTTGGTAAGCTATATCATCTGCTCCATAAACAACCTATAAGAGAAAATACTGAGTAAATGCATTGTACTAATTCAGAGAAATTCTAAGCATCATATTCAAACCATTTACGAATAATGTATCAGATTTTACAATTTTAAACCCTCCAAATGTCGGTTTCCTCTGAGCTATTTTTAAAAAGGAAAAAAAGGTCCATGCAATGCTTCCTTGTTTAAGGTCAAGCATTATTTCTCACAGCTGATGTGTTATATTGAATTTATTTCCCCAAGCATAAGGGAAAGAGCTAAAATGCAATCCTAAAATTCTATGAATGAATCGTGTGTCCTTGTGATGAATAATGACATAAAGGAGATTCATTCAATTAGTACAAGGTCTGTGATGACACTGCATTCATTTTAATTGACATATGTATTGACCATAAAAAAATAGCATACTTCAATAGATCTAGAATAATCATCCTAACCAGATACATATAATGCATCAATAAGTAATAAAAACTTCCCCAAAAAATTACTGTCCAAACTATTGCATAGAATTTGAGTTAGGTTTAACTAAACCCTATAAAACCGGCTTTTTAAGATGGATGAGAGATGTGTCCACTTATAAACACATTTCAAGGTCATGTCTCATTGAATTTCGGACTCTCAACACCATTGAACACTATCAAAAGAATGGAGATATTTTACCAATAATTTTACCAACATAAAAAATCTGCTTATTATAAGTTTGATTAAAAGGGAGAGAAGGATTCATCTACTTGAATGAAAGATGAACCAATAAAATATTTTAATGTTGCAACTACATTTAGATCATCCAGTTACTTGTAATTCCAGAAGAAGAATGTGTACCTTGACAATCTGATCATTTCTTGTTCGGATGTAAAGACCAGCAGTACTGTCAGGGCAAGGTATTTCTACACCATCTCTTGTAAATATACCACAAGTGAGACCTACATATAGAATTAAAATCAATATTGCGAGCTATGCCATGTGAAGAACTTCGATATTAGTACTCTCAGAAACAGTTTATGTTTTTAAAATCCATGGGTTCACTAATCAACTTGACTAGCATGAAAATATAGGAAAGCAGACCCATGTGATATACAAATAAACATATGTTAATAACCTGTTAGTGAACCATTGTCGGTATGCCATCCACACCATGAAGACATGGAGTTTCCACCTGAGATTCTGTAACAAGTAATATGTAACTTATTAATATTAATATACTGTCAGTCATATATACTAAAGGATAGCCTAGAAATATTTTATCAATTCAAGGATAATGACATTAAACTTTAAAGCTACAATGCAATCTAAACATCATTTGAAATAAACTGTAATTGTTCTTGATAGGGCTCCAGGGTCCAACAGGTGTGATGACCCAATCATTGAGCCCATTCACACAAGTATAGCTTCTACAAGGCTGTAGAAGATGAGGGAATAAAAGTTGGGATATCCCTGAATTTTAGGGACTTTTCTGTTATAATAAAGAGGGAAGGGTAATGTGTAACTCATTGAGAAAGTTGTTAGAATCTGTAAGGAAGGATTCCTCTCTAGTTTAGGACTTCATTGAACTCGGGTTATTCCCCTAATTCTCTGTTTTCCCCATTGTAGAGCTTTGAGCTGTAGAAAGAAGGCTTGTAGCTCTATTGGTAACGGCCTAAGTCTTTTAAGGCTTGGGTGTGATTGTGAATTTAGAGGTTCAATCCTGCACTAAGGCTCAGAGGAAACATTATCCTGAAATCATAAAGTCAAATTTTAATTTTAATATCAAATTCATAGGTCTGGTGCATATTACTATCAATTTCATTTTAGAAAACTAGAACAACATATTTTTTGATGAAATTAAAACAAAGAAACTTGCATATTAGGATATTTAAATGTTAAGGAAGATTAAATTTAAACTACAAGTCTCTATTATCCAGGGTTGAATTTTTCTAGTTATCAACAAACAAGAGGGAAATTTGACCGATTGATTTTCAATTAAATTGACTTCGTAATAATGTAGTATACCTTGAAAAGGTCAAAGAAAAAGACAGATCAAACTAAATTGTATCAATAAAGTCCAGTCAGCAATGTGAACATTTATGTTGGTGGACAATGTTCACATATTGATTCTGCTAAATACTTTTAGTAAATCAACAAACATATGCTTGGAGTTGGTGGTTATGTAATATATCAATATAAAAGTCTTTTGATAGATACTAGTTCAATACCAAACAGATTTGGAACAATTTCTGAAATTTATTGATACAAACAGAATTATAGTACAGAGAATAACACACAAATCACACATAATAACACTAGGATAATTGTTCTGCAAGGTTTCGAGAGCCTTGGCCTCTCCCTTTCCCAAATGCTCGGGAGTTGGGTCTCTCCCAATAACCACTTAATAACTTCCAGACAATCCTCTATTATGTCCGGCCCTTCTTCTATTTATCCTTAAAACATATAACTGACTCTATTAATAATTAATGATTAAAACATAACTGACATAAAGATAAAACATAACTTCCCTAAAACAACTGCTTGACATAATAGAAACTGCCACATTCAGTTTCGGTTCCTAATAGGAAGTCTAACATCTTCTAATAAGAAAAAACACATTGTAAAGAAAATTACCCCTGTTGTGCAGGAAAGTAATATAGCAAACGTCCTTTGTGATTGCGGGAGCGATTAAGTATTGATTCCAGACCTTCATCCTTACGAATTTTCATTCCTTTGGATACTGACAAGTTTGGAATGTAAACATTGATCAGAAAAGCAATAGGAATGAGGGAAAAATTATAGGTATAAGTTGGTTATGAACAAAAAAATAGAGTGCGGCAGATGCATTCTTCTCATGATTTAGTGCACCACCAGTCATATAAGGTGGCTCAGGCCTTAACTCAATGAAGGCTAAGTTCTAAAACTTTGCTAACTTTAAAAAACTTAAAATGACTCCTAGCATACTGAGCAATGTAAGAATAAAAAAGGAAATAAAAATTTGATGAGGATTATAATCCACCTAAAGGCTAAAACCAAATCAGATGTTTCTTTCCAAGATAGAATAATCACTAGAGATATTTGTGTGTAAAAAATAAATCAGATGTTCTTTCTCAAGATAGAATAATCACTAGCCCAAACTCTCATTCACAATCCACCTAAGATTATTTAGAGCATTAACAGTATAAGAAACACCACTTCAATATCCAAATAAATGTATTAGTCAATTATTCAAAATAGGCCAAATATTTACTGTCCCTAGGAAAAATTAATTGGTCCACTTCCAACAAGTTACAGCATATATAAATAAAAAGCTAGAGTAACGCCAGTTAGAAATGCCTTTGTCTAATGCCAAACAAATAACAATAGATATCTTACCATATTGATCACAGTGATATGCCACCAACAATCCAACATCAAATATGAGCTTCCCAAGTGCTTTGAAAGCTACATGCCCGAAAAAAAGAAAAGTATACATGTAACCAATCATGTTACTATCCAGCAAAACATAAAGATCGAATAATCTGAGACAAGTTATTGCTGTTATCTAAATTTAACATGATTTAAAAGTAGTATAAGCATCAAGCTCATAACCTTTAAATTTAAGTTCAAAATCCATGAAATGATCTATTTAAAGTTTTCAGTATCTTCTGTGTACTTATAATCTAAAGAGACAAAAACTGACAACAAGGTATACAAAATCAAACAGCATGGTTGGATTGCTGCCTATATGTGCACAGGGATAGCAACTGCATGCTCATTCATGTAAAAGCCAAGGAAAGAAAACAGATAATAAACACAGAAATCTATATCCCCAATATAAAAAAAAAGCACTGCAAATGAAAAATCCATTTAGGCTTCAGGGTGTACCCAATTCAAGTTCTGGTAATGTGCTTTTGGGCCATATATTTGATCCACAATATGATGGGTACCTACAGGCACAAAAAATCCAAGGAATTGCATATGATCATAGATATCGAATCACAAACACTATAATACAGAATTGATGATGATAAAAAAATTAAGCAACATATAAAATATATAAATCACAATTAAGAGTGACATATGATTTTACAGGTATGCATCTACATTTATTTCAAGCGATAAGAAAAAATAACTTATATCTAAAAGAATAACACTTGAATTATGATAGCAAGAATTGCTCCATAATATCCATATCCATATATAAGATAAAGAAACACTTACAGCAAGAAACAACTAAAGTTTTTTAAACAAATCAAGTGTCCTCATCCACTTTACCGTTGTATCAAAGATTTATCTGTCGTAGGTGTATCAAGTATTGGATTGGCATAGAAAGATCCTTTTAATAAATCTGCACTCAGAAGAAAAAAGTCGACAAATGAAACCGGCCTCACTTAAAAACGTAAATAACTAACTGATTTAACAAAATGCATCCATGCAGCAAAGTATTAGAATTTACAAAATAACATATACAAATTAAATGTAATATATAGTTGAAGTCACTTTCTTTTGTTACAGTTCAGATTTACTATTGTGATATGAAGAACTCTGTCAGAAAATCATTTCGAGAGCACCACTTGAGCATCTCAGATTACACTTCTCTATTTCTCCATACCAATGGTAAGCATAATATACTTGTGGAATAATCAAATAATCTTCAATGACCCAGTGTACTCAATTCAGAAAGGTATTAGAAAAGGTTTCTTTGTTTTACACAGTTCTGTTACCACTTTAACTTGAATAATACACTAATTCATTCTCATCAAAGATTATCATGTTGGACCTCTTCCTCACAATTTATTTTGAATTTAAAATGCACAATTTCGAAACTTGTTTAAAGTTATAGAAGTTTTTCTTTTTGTCGAAAGAACCATTTTTATCAAACAAAGAAATAGGAAAGTTCAATAATTGGCATTAAACCAAAAATTCAAAATACAGTGTAAAAGGTACTTTGAAATTAAAAAGGCGTCAACATTGTCAAATAAATATGCATATCCAAAATAAAATCAGCCAATATAGCAATGGTTACAAAAACGAGAGAGAGAGAGAGAGAGACAGACAGACAGAGAGAGAGAGAGAGAGAGAGAGAGAGAGGCAAAAAGAAATTATAAAAATCTAATGCAAAGCAAATTAAGGTTTCCCGAAGAGAAACCAAAAAAGAATTCATTATATGCGACAGATGAGAGAAATACCAGGCTTGCCAGATTCAAGTTTCTCTTTCCCATGACTCCAACCAAAATTATATCTACAAATTCATCGTGAATAGAAGAAACAGAAGTTATTTTCTGTTATAATATGCAACAAGTGAGGTTCCTTTGATTGATGGAAAACAAAAAAAAATTAAAATGTATAATTGGATGGCGGAATTAAGTGGAAGTGAAAATTTAATAGTAAGAAGTTTTAAAAAAAGATAGGTTACCTACTATTAGGATCTTCAAGATCATCTTTCACTTCTTTAGGAAGATTTGCCAATCTGACATAGAGAAAGGAAAAATGTTATCATCAATAACAACTTACCTTGGTGTGAGATATAAAAGATTTCTACTGTTAAGATCACCAATCACTGCTAGGACTAGAAGCAGAAATAGCATATCAAAACACTTACCTTGGTGCGAGATGCAAAAGATTTCTGCGCAACGTAGAGTATCCTGGGACCTACAATTAATTCCAATTAAGTTATTATGAAAATGCAAATAGTAATACATACAGCCAGAAAATAAACACATGAATTTCCAGTTCTAAAACTTTATAACATATCTACAATCATCACTTTTAGGATAAGTAGAGCTAATGACAAGAAATGGGCATCGCCTAACTCTGCTGTCATTTTTCACTGCAGAAACCATTATACAAACTAGAACAAGGTGTAAGTTCAAACTGAGAAACTTCACATAAGCGTGATAGTTCTGAAATTGTTCAAAACAAAAAAACCTAGTCATCCGTTTGACTCTTTCCTTCATAGTTTGATTTAGGGGTGAATATTGGTTAGTCGGATTCGGTCCAAAATCACTCATCCATAGCAAACCAAAGAACACAAACACGAACCCATCTTTGTCCGATTAAGCAACAGTTAGAAAAGAAAACATTTAGGTTATTGATGGGACAATTCGGTGCAGGCACAATACTGAACAATGTGAGGGAACTTAAACTCTCTAAATACTTGGATCGGGCGAGTTTGGGCACTACTGGATTTATTTTGGCCAACTGAACCCACCCGAATGAAGCCATTTTTAACAGCTTTTAATCATTTGGTACCTGAAACCCACCTGAAACGGACCAGGTTTGCCTACAGTCAAAAGTTTCACACATTCACGAAGTTGGCAGATCCCTGGTTCTTGGATCAAGATGGAACTCTCCAAATTTCAAGCTTGATATTTTTCTATTTTAAAACATTATAAACTGCATTGAAATTTGGAGCGTCGGATCTCAATCAACCAGCCACTGATACACTGAATGTGTCAAATATTGATTGCAGCATTTTGATTAAGGTTCAAAGACTTGATTCAACTTTACATGCAAACACTAACTAACAAACAAAATTAAAAAATAAAATTATTCAACCGCAACTTATCCAATAAACAAATTCAATTCATTCCTCCCTAAAAAACAAAAATTGCAATTGTGATTCATCAGTAATAATTCTAACATAATACAAACACAAATGAAAATGAAAAATGCACATACATCAGTGACTGATAGAATCCCCAAACCATTAGGTCCAAAACCTTCTTCAATCTTCAATGACAAGTCATGGTTCTTATCCTGTCACAATAAAATTCAGAAGAATATAAATAATAATCAAAGACTATATCGTCACGCAGAGTCAAAAATCAAACCAAGTATCAATAATTGGTTATGTGGTGACAAAAATTGATATACACATGTTTGGTTCCTCTAAAGTTAATTTGATTTTTTCTCCATAATTGATTAAACTTGAATCTAGAAATCATAGCTTCTGATTCTAAAATTGATTTTTACACTGAGGTTTGTTATTCAACTCACCTTTCTATCAATATATTCAAACATAAATCAATCTTCAATTCAATTTTAGCTAGAATCAATTCGTTCAAAATCAATTATTCCCAGAATGTTTGGTTCCACTTCTAGAGTGACCAAAATTGATTATAGAGGTATATTTGGTTTCTATCTAGTACCGTTGATTTTACCTCTAGAATTGATTTCTTCTTGAAAATAGCATCTATAACTTTTGATTTTATAATTGATTCTCAGACAAATTTAAATTCAACTCACTTTTACTTAAATGTTTCCAAACACAGCCAAAATCAATTTTACAGAATCAATTCACTCAAAATCAATTTTCGTCACCTCAAACCAAACATACATCCAAAAATCAATTTTAGAATCAAAATCTTCAAATTTGTTTAGAGAGAGAGAGAGAGAGAGAAGTTACTTGGAGGTGAGAGAAGGGAATTGAAACGGTGGAGTAGGAAGACATAGTACGACTGCGTTTTGAGGAACAAGGGGCGGGAATCATTCAAGTTTGAATTTGAAGACAACACGGCACGTAAACTCAATGTATATAATACTCGGTCAATTCCGTTAATATATGCATTAATTATTTCTTTCTACAAAAATCTCTATTTAATTTACATTGTTGAAAAATTAACTCAACCTGACTATCACAATACTATGTTAAATAGATTTGGATCTCATCTCAAAAGCTAACTCAAAAGATAAATGTACTCAAACATATTTATACACCCAACAGTTCGGAGGGATGCACAATGTCTCCATGAGCATAGTTTAGTTAGCAGAGACATTAGAGTGTGTAAAAAGTGTTCGAATCTGAATTACTTATTTATTCATTTTTAAAGGATTAGCTTTTAGTCAATATACTAGTTGACTTATTCTCCTTTAAAGGGTTAGTTTTTAAGAATTATGTTACTAGACCAAAAAATGCATAGATTCAAATATATCTAAATTATTCTTATTGCACCCTGAACAAATCAAAGGAAAAAAAGATAGTTTTTTTTTTTTTTTGAAGAGACTAAAATGAATTATATTACCACCCAAAAGAAGTTCCGACCATAAGACATGCCAGGAAAAAAGTCTATACAATATTTACAAGGTCACTAAAATGGAAACAGCGACCTATAACAAAACATACAAGAAGCCATTAACCAATGCCTAGAATAGTGAAAGGTGAAAGCCACCACCCATGATAGTTTAGTGGAAGAGAAGGACACTTCGCCTTCAACCACACAAAGGACAGCGACTTAATTTTATCCACCACCTGTAGAATTGAGCATTGCTTATCATTGAAAATCCTATTGTTTCTTTCTTTCCATATCTCCCAAGATGTTGCAAATCAGATAACCTGTAAAATGGAACGACGAGTCCTTGCTAGACCACCAAGAGCGGTAAACTGATTAAAATGATCCCCCACAGTAAAGGGCAGAACTGACGATAAATTCAGCCATTTGTAAATGTTGTGCCAAATCGAGCCATAAATATTACAATGTAAAAATAAATGATCAGAGGTCTCCTCAGAGCCACATCCAGCAGTGCACAAACGGGCCTCATTAGAAATGACCCCGCGACGAACAAGATTCATCTTCGTTGGTAACCTGTCACGAAACAACCGCCAAGCAAACAAAACCACCTTAAGTGGGACGTCTTTATTCCAAATAGAGGAAGCAGACACCACACTAACAGTCGAAGGGTGTACAGTAAGCAGCTTATACGCACTACAGACAGAGTAAACATGAGACGTTTCCGCCTTCCACCGCCACCTGTCTTCGTTGTCGACCTGCAAAGCCACAGTACTAAGTACCAATGTTAGTTCCCCCACTAACTCCTCTTCCCACACAAACAGCCCCCTCCTCCAACTCCACGCCTGACCATCTTCCCCCCACCCCAACTGACTCATCTCCGCCACTGACACCTCCCTATACACTGACAGATCAAATAATCTAGGAAACCGGACACTCAACGACACCTCCCCAACCCAAACATCCGTCCAAAACAACGTGTCAACCCCATTCCCGACAACCCTATCTACGTTGTCTGAGAACCACTCCTCCCGACACAACACCTGCACCTCTCGCCACCACCTAGAAGCGTGACTCCCCCCATCCCGCAACCTCCCATCTGTCTCGCCATACCTAGCTGCTAGCACCTTAAACCACAAACTCTCACGATCTACTAACAATCGCCAACACCACTTCCCTAGAAGCGCCACATTAAACTCCCTAATACTCCTAACCCCCCAAACCTCCAACCTCCTTAC
>Ga0228710_1007234_pt1 | contig 16491 bp, 15 predicted proteins | sample MedpolnodulmetaG_FD_177995 | JGI IMG/M metagenome (GOLD analysis project Ga0228710, IMG submission 177995) | Root nodule microbial communities from Medicago polymorpha collected in Santa Monica, California, United States - pink nodules | ecosystem: Host-associated > Plants > Roots > Nodule... | reverse complement strand
GAATATTAGAAGATACTAGAGAAAAACATAGGGTAAAATCATTAAATACGTTACTGACAGAAACATGCAAAAAAAAAATTGGAATAGTAACCATAACAAGTGATAATATGAAAAATAATCAGAAAGAACGTTGTGAATATAAGTTGGTGAGAAAAATGAAATTATTGAACCACACAAGCATCCTGAATATCCTCACCAACCAGAAGACTATACATGCAAAGAAGAAGAAAAAAAAACTTGAATGCAATCGAACCACTCCAACAATCATTTCACCAAACCAAAAATTAATTCAATATCATAACACAAATTAAATAATCAATAATCAACATAACATAAAAAAAAGTAAAAAATTGAGGATGAAAATTGAAGATGAAATGAAATGAAATGCGCGATGAATTGAAAAAGTAAGGGATTACTGACTTGGAACCAGAACGGAGGGTGGAAGCCATGACGAATTTGGGAGATCTGAGACTGGCCATTTGAGGGAGAGAGAAGGAAGATGTTTGTGTTGGGAAAGGGGTTGCTCTCAGAGCCATTGTTGGATTCGATTGAAGAAGATGAATTTGGGAATCACGGATTTGAGAGAAAGAGAGAGAAGAGAGAGTGTATAAGTATGCTTGTATGTGTGTGAGTGTATTGTGACTTGTGAAGGGACATTTTTGACCATATAAAGTTATTAAAAATTAGAAAATAATTATAAAAAAATTGGTGAGGGGCAAAATGAGAAATATGGCATTAAAAAGGTGAGGTGGCAACAGCCAAATCCATCAATTAGAAAATTACATAAATGCCCCTCTTAGGGGCAAACAAAATAGACTTGGTATGATTCTCTACCATTCTATGATGATGATGGTGGTGAAAGTGATTCGTCTTAGCCACCTCTTCGATGATTGTGCTCTAACTTTCAGTAGAAGGGGTGACGCGAGAGAAAATGTTGGAGCGAGTGGTATGATGCTCTACCATTCTGTGATTGAAGCAACATCTAAATCAAAATCCATAGCTTCAGAAACTTCATATTTGATTGGGGTCAGCGAGTGGGAAGCAACATCAAAATCCAAAGCTTCTCTGTGTTTTCCCAACTGCAAGGAAATAACAACATTCAGTAATGAATTCTTTTCCCAAAAAAACATTCAGTAATTAGTTTGAAATTTGAACAAACAGGTTCTGCAATCAGAAAGTTTTATGCATACAAATGGTGTGATATTAGACATAAGTTCATACAACATACACATAAAAGAGATTGCATACACCCGGAATGATTAAAAAAAATTGAATCAAAGGAGTGAAACAAAATTAGTAGAACAAATTTAGAACCACAAAACTCACTTGCTAACAACTTAATGGCAGACAAATCAATCCTTTCTTATCATTCCTGCAACATAAGCACATAAAGTCAAAATAGAAAATCATATATGGAAAGATGCAAAGATCCAAGTGGCTTAAAGAAGGGGATGCAAACTCCAAATACTTCCATAGGTGTGTGAAAGCAAGAGCAAGTAGGAATTCTTTAAAAGCTATTAATGTCAATGGAATTTGGGTGGATTCACCAACGGATGTTAGAAAGGCGGTGGTTGACCACTTCAAAATTCAAGTGGCCGATGCAACTTGGGAGCAACCGACTCTTGATGGTGTGGATTTTGCTAGGCTTTCTTCGGAGGATAATAGGGAACTAACCGCCCCGTTTTCTCTATTGGAAATTGTGGAGGCAATTAAATCTAATGATGGTAGTAAAAGTCTGGGTTCCGACGACTTCAATTTTGCTTTCTTCAAAGAGTTTTGGTATCTTTTGAAACATGAAGTTCGTATTATGTTTGATCAATTCCACGCGAATGAAAAGATCCCAAGAGCTTCCTTTCTTTTTCTGTTACTCTAATCCCAAAGGTGAATGCTCCTATGTCACTAAACCAATACCGCCCCATTTCTCTTTTGGGTAGCTTGTATAAGCTCCTCTCCAAAGTATTGGCTTCTAGGCTTTCAAATGTGATGAATTCCATTATCTCGATTTCTCAATTGGCTTTCTTGAAAGGGAGACACCTAGTGGATGGAGTGTTGATTATTAATGAGGTGGTGGACTTGGCGAAAAGGGAAAATCAAGAATGTTTGATTTTTAAGGTGGATTTTGAGAAGGCCTATGATTCGGTAGATTGGGGTTTTCTTGAGTACATGATGAGAAGGGTTGGTATGGAAGAGAAGTGCGTTAGGTGGATGCGAGCATGCGTTTTTGGAGGCCATATGTCAATCCTTGTGAATGGGAATCCTACTGAAGAAATAAATGTGTATAGAGGCCTAAAGCAAGGGGATCCTTTAGCACCTTTTTTGTTTCTTTTGGTGGCCGACGGATTTAATGGTTTGATGACAAATGCGGTTAATCGTAATTTGTTTACCGGTTTTGAGGTGAAAAGAGGTGGATTGGTTGTATCTCATTTGCAATATGTCGACGACACTTTATGTATCGGAGAACCAACGGTGGAGAATCTTTGGCTTTTGAAAGCCGTGTTGAGAGGTTTTGAAATGGCATCGGGTTTGAAAGTTAACTTCCATAAGAGCTCTTTAATTGGCGTCAATGTCCAACGGAAATTTATGGAGGCGGCGTGTAGGTTCCTACATTGTAGAGAGGGAGTGGTGCCTTTCAAGTATTTGGGGTTGCCAGTGGGTGCTAATTCAAGAAGTTTGTCTACGTGGGAGCCTATGTTGGAACAATTAAAGAAGCGGCTTAATTCTTGGGGGAACAAATATGTGAGCCTCGTAGGTAGAATAGTGCTTCTTAATTCCGTGTTAAATGTTATTCCAATCTTCTACTTATCTTTCTTGAAAATCCCGGCAAAGGTGTTTAAGATGGTGGTCCTAATCCAAAGAGAATTTCATTGGGGAGGTGGTTGGAAAGTTTGCTGGGTAAAATGGAGGAAGGTTTGTCAACCTAGAAGTAAAGGTGGTCTAGGCGTTAGGGATGTAAAGTTGGTGAATATGAGCCTATTGGTTAAGTGGAAGTGGCGCCTACTTCAAGACGAGCAATCACTTTGGTAGAGGGTGTTGGTGGAGAAATATGGGGACCATGTGAGTGGATTGGCACCGAGTGCAGGAGTAAGGTGGCCTAGATTCACTTCGCTTTGGTGGAGAAATTTATTGAATTTGGAACTAGGGGAGGGGGCCAATTGGTTCACTAGTAGGGTGAAGAGGAGAATAGGAAATGGAAGGAACACTAGTTTTTGGAAGGATAGATGGTTGTTGGGGGAAGTGTCTTTCAATACTATGTTTCTGAGGCTTTTTTCATTATCAACTCAAAAGGAGGCAAAGGTGGGGGATATGATGGCGCCTCAAGGAGGCAAATCTTATTGACAATTTGATGGGTCTCTTGGAGGGTGTTAACTTGGGGACCGAAGAGGATAGGTGGGAGTGGCTTGGGGAGGAAGGTGGAAGTTTTTCGGTAAAATCATCATATAACGTGTTGGAATTGATTTCTCTTTTGGATGATGATTTGTGTCTGCTTGAGGAAGGGGTTTTTTCTTTGCTTTGGAAAAGTCCGGCTCCGTCAAAAGTGGTGGCATTCTCGTGGTCTTTGCTTCTTATCCGAATTCCTACCAGATCTAACGGATTCATCCCTTCTTTGTGTGTTTTGCGATAGGAGGGTGGAGACGCCTACTCACCTTTTTTTACATTGTGAAGTAATTGCACGTATATGGCGTGGTGTTTGAATTGGCTTGAGTTCAATTTATTACTCCCCCTAACCTTTTTGTGCATTTTGAATGTTGGAACAGTGAGGCGACCTCCAAACGCCTTAAGAAAGGGGCGTGGATGATTTGGCACGCAACAATTTGGACGCTTTGGAAAGAAAGAAACGAGAGGATTTTCAAAGAGCAAAGGAAGGAGGTGGAGGAGTTAGTGGATGAAATCAAAGTGGTGTCTTGGTTTTGGTTTTGGAAGTTGAGTAAGCTAAGGATAGCTTCCTCCCTCTTCTATGAGTGGACTTGGAATCCTAGAGAGTGCCTAAATAGAAGATGAATGGCGTTGTTTTTTGAATCTGCTTGGGGTCTGTTTTTCGGCTGTTATGTAGCAGGTTTTTTGGTCCTGTTTGTTCGGTGCTTTGGAGGGCTGTGCATAGCTGTTTATTTCTGTTTTTCTGTTTGTAATTTGCCTCCCTTGCTGCTGGGCTTATTTTCCCTGCTATCACCTTCGGCTGCTGTGTGTTATCAGTAGGCTGGGGCGTGTTTTTTGGTTGTAACAGCCTGCCACTTTGCACTTCTTGTGCGTGGCCTTCTTATATATATATGCCCATTCAAAAAAAAAAAAAATCATATATGGAAAACATTAGTATTTTCAAGAACACAAATCAATCCCTCAAGAACGAAATATAACCAATCGGTGTAATTAAATATAACAATAACAATTGGTTTTCCTTCTAAATATAACATTTCTGTGCACTAATAATATAATACATTTAAATATCTAAAAAAATTAATATAGATTAATAAACTTAAAATACAACGAAATTAACAAATTAATAATTTAATCCAAATTACAAAATATTAATATAATAGTAATAAAAAAATAGTATTTATATATTTACTTAGGAATGCTAGCTTAGTAGCCTAGTTTTTCTGCATCATTCTTTCAACAACAAAAAAAATGTTTCTCTGCATCATTTAGCCAAACCTTCTTATTTCTTCCCCTTTGCCAAAATAGCCGAGTCAAAGTTTTGTTGTATTTGAATCATCCCCCTGGAAGGACTTAGATAATTATATCCTGCTAATCTATTTCTACCATTACCCACAGAATTAACACCGAAAGGTAAGGAACTAGAGCACCTTAAGCAAGAAGCATACCAATACCAATACCAATTATATCACAACCAAAAAAAGAATGGGAAAACATTGTACTTAATATTGCAGAGCCCTCAGTGAAGAGGACTCTTTCCAAAAACTAGCGTATGCCGTGAATTGTGATGCTCACACGGTATTCTTTAGTAAAAGGCAAAAGAATAGTTCGCTATGTGATCATCACACGGCTCCGTGCTTTAAAAAGGTAGAGGTTCTTTAATTTTATATGTGAGCAGCATAGTTTAGCTTATGCATTGGAGGATGTGGGACTTTAGTCAGACACCAACTAACTTGACTACTTCCCTTTCTAGTTCTCGACAATGAACTTGTTGTCACAATCTTCCACTATTCACACATTTATTTGAAATGTTTAATCTTTTCTCTTCAATATCATATGTTTAAATCATTTAGTTTTCTTTAATATCTCAAAGCTAGAACATTAAACATTCATATGCCTATCATGTACCTTTCTCATGTTTAATATGCCCCTGATGCTTAACAAAATGCAGAGATTAAATCTGTTTTACATTTAGGAGGATACACCACATAGCAATTTGATACATCTGAATATATAGCACTCCTTGTGATGCATATTTCCCTAGCCACCATTCCTTGTGATGCGTATTCCCCTAGCTACCATTCCTTTAGGAGACAAACACTGTGTTGATGGAATTACAAAGGATGGATCCAGGATAAGCTGATCTAACACCTTCATACGACTCAGTGATCTGCGACATTCGTTTAAAAATGACAAAGAAGCTTGTTCAAAAAAAAATATGACAGAAGAAATTGCTTTGCACTTCGGGGATATTCAACCTCGTCTCTTCTCGAAATTATTATATAACTGGCATATCAAAGAATCATTTCTGTACCTTATCCATAAGCAGAGATATAACCGGCATTCGTCGAACCTGATTCACAAAAGTTTAAGATGTAAATAAGCATATAAGTTCAACAATATGCAATATTAAAAGAGAATGAAATTAAGGTATTTGGAAATTTTAAGAAAAGGCTTCCTTAGACAGCAGCACGACGACAAAAGGCTTGTGTTAGACTATTAGTTCTCCTTCACCATAAGTAGGATAAATCAAAGTCCCCGGTGCATTCGGAAACCTGAAAGGACAAAGATAAGTATCTTTTGAAAAATATTAACCATAATCACTTGATTACAAATCAAGGCAAATACATGAAACAGCGTGAATAAGAACTCGCCTTCCAACAGCTGAGCTGTATTGAGCTAAACGATGAAAATCTACCATGGCTATAGAATACAGAAGAATGCTGTTGAAGACAATGAACTTTATCTTTAGTGTACTGACGCTGGTCAACAGGTTACGCATGCACTATAAACAGTTATTAGGTTTAACAAAATTCCTTCAAAAATACCAATGAAACATAAAACGAGATAGTACTCTTCATTGCATAAGAAGGTGATCAATTTAACTTTTTTAAAGAACATAGTACACTTCATTATATAATTTATATTGTTGCACTTGGCAAATACATTTTTCAAACAATGGACATACAGAGAGTATGAATGCTGCTTCGAAATGACACAATGCAGATTTGTATTTTGTTTCCAAATCCTCACGCTATCAAATGAATCTGTTACGATGGTTTTAACAGAAGAGAATGGACACAGGTGTGAAAGTTCTAAATGTCAACTCCAAACCTTACTTATCAAGGTCATTGTAGAACTCTGAATGCTTTTTACTATTTGTGTTGCACCTCAGAATGTTATCAAAGTCATGTATTTTGTTCATAGATATCGAATGACTCACATCATGACTTTGACCAATCAGAAACTTGAAATCTCGATCATTCAATCTATATAAACAACTGAGATAACTAATTGCAGGGAACTCTTTTTCCACAACTTTCAATTTGGATTCTCAGTAATCAGAATATCCTATTGTCTTCGCAGTCAGACTATCTAAGTCATTGGTGAAGATCAAATGGCTTACATCATGACTTTGACCAATCTGAAACTCGAAATTTCAACTATTAAACCATTATCAACAACTGTGATAAGACAACTAACTGCAGGAAATTAGTTTTGCATAAATTTTAAGTATATGTTTAACTCTTTGACTTAAAAATATTTTATATTATATATTATATGTACTTGTTGTATCAAAAACAATCTTTTGGACAGTATCATGGTGTATTTGACGAAATCACGGTGGCACCGTGATTTTGTTGATGCTGCACCTTTTTCCAAAATCATGGTGGCTCGCGGTGATTTCGCCTAGTTCAGTGTCAGTTCAAACATGCACTAAAGTATTAGCCACTGCTAACTACCACTAAATAGCACTGGAAAGGAAAGATACTCATTAATGTTAGTTGTAAAATCTTATCAATCATGAAAAGCTGAAAATAGGCCCAAGCTTCTTGAAACGGTAGCACCACCAGAACTGCTTTTGTTTTGTTACAGAATCTTGAAAGCATTTTATATAAAATAAATCCCATAAAACAAGAGTTAGAACAGAAACCACAAACTTAGTCCCACATCGCTTAATAACAAAAACTTTTAATTGTTTATATACCTGAAACTCAGCATATACAAGCACGACCTTACTTGAACAGGATCTGTTCTATAGGATCGTACTACTGTGTCCTTGATTTCTAAGGAGACAGGAACATACGTCTGGTGGATGAATCATGACCGTGTGATCAGAGCGTGATTGACGGCCAGGATGATGTGCGCATCATCTGCAGCTGTAGATGATCGTTCTCGGCCTAGTGCAACTGACCGGGATGGTCACACGGTTGTCTGACAGACTCAAACTTTTTTTTTTTTTTCAACTGATCCAAAAACTTACTTACAAGTTTTGCAATAAATAGAATTATTATGAAAGAAAAAACAGAACAATGTATGATCAGTAAAAGGGAACTTGGCTCCATTCCCTCTAGCAAAGATAAATTGCATGCATTACAAATTTCCAGTAGACAGAAAAGTGCTTTTGTTTCTTCTATTTTTCGGTTTAGTTTGGTTTATGGAGTTGCCACGCAACAAGTTACATTGTGATTGTGACACCTGTTGAGCAGGTTTCTTTTCCTTGGTGAATATTCTTTCCAACATTTTTTTATTAAACCACCAAATTAATTCGTGATTTAATTTAGTTGGACGCTCTCCAACTATCAAATTATACTGATATTAATCCTTCAAAAAATATACTAAAGATTAAATTTATAGTATTAAAATATAGGGACTTAATTGATAGTAAAGGTTGAGACTTATTTCAATGTGATCTGCAATTCTAATTTGATGATTTACTTGTTTATTGCTTTTAATTTGCTTGTTTTTTTTAAGGAAATGGAAATGTAAATTAAATTCTAATCTAATAAGGTAAATGTTTGTCTTGTCGTGAGTTTTTAAAAGTCGCATAAGGATGGGTTAAATATGTTTTTAGTCCTTACATTTTACGCCCCTTTGAAGAATAGTCTCTACATTTCATTAAATGTTTTTAAAATCCTCACATTTTATCTTCGTTATCAAAATTAGTCTTTGCTGTTAATTCTCTAACGGAATGCTGACGTGGCAGTTAGTAGGTCTCAATTATTTTAAGGTTAACTATGTTTTTTGTCCCTGCATTTTGCGTGACTTTGAAAAATAGTCCTTACATTTCAATAAATGTTTTTAAAATATGTTTTTAGTCCTTACATTTTACGCCCCTTTGAAGAATAGTCCCTACATTTCATTAAATATTTTTAAAATCCTCACATTTTATCTTTGCTGTTAATTCTCTAACGGAATGCTAATGTGGCAGTTAGTGGGTCTCAATTATTTTAAGGTTAAATATGTTTTTTGTCCCTGCATTTCGCGTGACTTTGAAAAATAGTCCTTACATTTCAATAAATGTTTTTAAAATTCCTAAAATAATAAAAACTATTCTTCAAAGTCACGCAAAATGTAAGTACCAAAAACATATTTAACCTTAAAATAATTGAGACCCACTAACTGCCACATCAGCATTCTGTTAGAGAATTAACAGCAAGGACTGTTTTGATAACGGAGATAAAATATGAGGATTTTAAAAACATTTAATGAAATGTAAGGACTATTCTTCAAAGGGGCGCAAAATGTAAGGACGAAAAACATATTTAACCCTTAAAGATTATGCTACCTTGTACTAAAAGCACATGTTAAGTTATCTACAACTAGCTTCAAAAAATAGTTATTCAAAAAAGACATTTGAATCAGTTTGTTAAGACAGTCAATTTTTTTGCCAAGTGTGTTTGTACTTTGTACAATCTATATTGTTGTCTTCAGTTTGATATTTTTGCAAGATTCACACATGTCATAAGCAATTTTATACAAAAGTACAATCAAATCGTTTTCAAAATACAAACTACAAATCTAGATATAGAAACTTTGAGCGCTATACTTCAGCCCCTACCAGCTTTGAAACCTCCGAGATTCCAAACCTTCATTGAGTAGCAATTTGTTCTACAAACGTTCTTAAATGCATATACAACACCGAATCAGTATTTTATGCTACACAAAAAATTCATAATTAACACCAACGACTGCTTTGTAACCTGCCTTGAAGGTACGGCCCCTATTTTTCAGTTCACACAAAAAGCAGGACCCGTGACCATTCTCCTCAACAATTTTAATATATATCTTCAATCTATCTGCGAATGTGCATATAATTTCATAACTCCCTTTCTCCGAGATCTTGGGTGTAGTTCTCAATGAGTTGTGCAAGGCAATTTGATCTTGATTAGTTCTCCATAATAATCCCATTATCATCATCATCCATGGTATCTTCAGGGGATGTAGTCTTTGGAAAGAATTCTTCATTGGGGTACATTTGACCAAATAGCTGCAAGAATACCATCATTAAACTAGTAGCATTAGTGACACTGATAAATATCGATTAATGATCATAACTAGCTTTTGGTTTTTACACGGTCATCGTGTCAAAGTATAGATGCTTGAGGGCAGAAAGATTTTCTCAACTCATTTCCCTACTTATTCAGCGACTTGATTTCTTTTGTTTCTTCATATTTTCAATCTTAGTAACAAGATATTCAAGACCACACTCAAGATAAAAGGCTTAAGAGACAGTGTGTAGCAATTAATTAACAGCAACATCAATCTTACAGACATACACTGAAAAATTAACGGAAGAATAAAGACATACCTTCTCAGTTTCATCTAAAAGGTCAACGTAGTTTAGATTTCCATCCGGTGTCGGAGTGGAACTGATAGCTTCAAATTTACTCTGAAATAGAAAAAATCCATTGTCAAGAAAAGGGTGTCCATATCAATGTCACATGTGTCTGTGTCGCCTCTTTCTAGACAAAATTCTTAAAACACTGCCTAATAAAAAGAAACATCATGCAATAAAGAAATCTGTGTACAAGTCAGTATTAGAAGCATACCGAAGTTAATTTTTGAATATAAAAGGTACTCCAGAGCACAACAGGTTTTTTATCTTCACTTCCACTTTGAACATTGGGAGAACTTTCTGTGTTTCCAGATACAGGCGGTGTAAGAAGAGCATTCATGGATGCTTTTAGTAACTTCTTTCCTTCATCGGCATCATTGCACAAAGTGGAAAAGTATAAAACAAAGCTGAGAAAGAAACGGCAAATATGGTTAGTTTAAGTTCAAAAGTTCACTCGGCAAGGGAAACTGTTACTATCTTAAAGTCTACAACCAAAATACATAGCATAATGATATAAATAAAATTAAAAGTCAGGGAATTCACAGCAAAAACCAAAACAAACAAATAAAATACGCATAAGAGCTAAATATTTTTAAATGTTAGTTCTTGAGAGTACATGGACCAGGCCGATTAGGTTAGCTCTTGCTGGCCTATTGGGTTCGCATTAGGGTGTTAGATAATGTGGAGCCGATTGCTAGCCAGCTAAGTTCATTCACTCCATTGGCCTATTGGGTTCATTGCACTATTGCAATAATGAGTTTGGTCATGTTTTTCAACTCATGGCTTCATTTATGTTGGGGGCTACGCTGCTACAGGGTTGACACTAAATACAGCATCCTTCATCTCCCGTGCAGATGAGTGTCATGGGTTTGCATTGGAGTGTTGGATAATGTGGAGTGAAGCGGGGCAATTGTGAGGTTGATGTTTTTTACAAGGTAATTAAAACTAGACCGGATATTTAACCGGTATAAGCTTCAAGAGGAGTGCTATGAACACTCTCTAAACTCTTTAATTGAGTGAAATCAATGTGAGCCCTGCACTTTAGAGTGTTGGAGTGAAGAGATTGTTGAAAAGAAAGAGTGTCCTTAGCACTCCTCTAAGGTTCAATAGCCTGACTGGGGTTGGACTGGGGTCCGACTGGTAGTAGTTAAAACATATTTTTTATTAATTTTTAATATCTTATACCAAACAGAATACAAATACTAAGCTAAAAATGACCAATTCCCGGTAAGACTATCTAATCCAATATTGATTACCTTGGATTTTTATACTGCAAAATCTTAGAATTTGTGGTTGGACCTAACCTAACACAACCTCACAAAACCGGCTTTGATACCATCTTAGAATGTGCAGCCTAACACAAAGCCGGTTTTGTGAGGTAGTGTTTGGCTCAACCACAAACTCTAAGATGGGATTATCATTCAGCTGTTTCAATTTGGGTTTTTCAAAAACATCTCAGTTACTAAAGTCCTGCCTTTCTCAATTCTCAGCCTCTCTTCCTTAGCTTCACTCATACAAAGGATTTTTTACACACTAATTTTGAACTCCGGAGGTAACTTGCAGAGTGAGTACGGTTGACTGGGTTTTAAGCATTTTACGTCAAGAAAGGATTATGATCCAAGTGGAACTAAGACCCGGAAGTTTTGAAAAAAAATATTTAAATCATTTAGGTACTCTATTATGCAAAATAAACTGCTTGCAACACTGCAATACTACACGAATACCAGGTTCCAATCTATATAAAACGATGAAACAAAATCTGACATCAAAAACCATGATTTAAAGAAGGGGAGAAAAGAAAAGGGTACTACAAATAGGAGCATTTCATTTTTATCAAGTAAAATAACTTACGTGTCCGCAGGACAAACAGCAAGATTCGATCCTATCTGAAGAGCTCTGACTGATGTAACCTGATCAGGATACAGAGCTAGAAGGAAGAGAAGGAAAAAAAGTTAATTTCTCTCTCATGTTTTTTTGAACAACTTTCTCTCTCATGTTTAATATGCCCTTGATTAACAAAATGCAGAGATTAAAACTTTCTTACATCTAGGAGGATAAACCACAGAGCAATTTGATACATCTGGCTTTATGGAACTCCTTGTGATGCATATTCCCCTAGCAACCATTCCTTTAATGTCTAACTGACTCAACATCTGGAGCGAAAAATCTTTAGGAGACAAAGACGGAGTTGATGGAATTGTGAAGGATGGGTCCAGGATTAACTTATGACTATATAAATCTTGACCTGAAGATAATCTAACACCCTTATACGACCCAGTAACCTGCAACATTTGTTATAAAAATGACAAAGATGAAATTGCTTTGCACTTGGGGATATACAACCTCGTCTCTTATCAAAAATATTAATTAAAAAACCCACGTCAAAGAATTATTTACGCACCTTATCTATAAGCAGGGAAATAACCGGCATTCTGAGAACCTGATACACGAAAGTTTAAGATGCATATAAGCATATATGTTCAGCAAAACAACAAAAAAATTAAAAAATAAAATTAAGCAAGGAAATAGTTAATGAAGTCATTTAGACGGCCCATAAAATATCAGAAAATGACCAAACATTGATATCAAAAGAACAGGAACTAATTGGTTTCATCTTAACCAAAAAGATAAATTGTTATGATGACAACAATTTAGCACAAAGATAATGGCCTCACTGAATTCAATAATAGGTACCCTCATCTACCAACAATTTATTTTAATTCATTCGACCATAACTTTCACAAAGAAAGATCTAGGATATGCCAGGTATGGAAAATTCAATTACAACAGGACTGTTAAATCGTGATTACTTTTCTTGATAAAAATGTATAGAACAAAAATATGAAAGATTTAAAGATGATAAAATATGTTATTTAGAAATTTTTTGAAACACACACATAATTCATAAATCCTTTAAAACTTACATAAATGCAACCTTTGACAGCAGCACGGCGACAAAAAGCTTGTGGTAGTTCCCCTTCACCATAAATAGGATAAAGCAAAGCCCCCGGGGCATTGGGATACCTGAAAAAACAAAGATAAGTATCAGTTGAAAAATATTAATTTGGATCCCTTGAATAAAACATCAAGGCAAATGTAACAGCATGAAACAAATTGAATAAGAACTCACCTTCCAACCGATGAGCTGTATTGAGCTAAACGATCTATTCCATCTTTTGTTTTCAGTAAATCTTTACAAACCCCACCATTTTCTTGATCAAAATCTACCATGGCTATAGCATACAAAAGAATCCTGTTGAAGACAAAGAGGCCTTATCTTAGTGTACTTACACAAGTCAACAAATTATGCATGCACAATAAACAGTTGGGCTATACATACTTTATTCAAAAATACCATTGAAAGACCAAACAAGATAGTACTCTTCATTGCATGAGAAGGTGATCGATTTAACTTTTTCAAAGAAAAATATATACAACACCCCACCAGATTGTTTAAGCATACAGTGTATACAAACTGAGCCACCACCAAACATCTCAAGTCTTCAAACGTTTTATCTAATCATCATCCGATTTCACTTAGGCTTTGTTTGGGAGTTTGGAGACGTTTTATCTAATCATCATCAGATTTCACTTAGGCTTTGTTTGGGAGTTTGGAGGGGAAGGGAAGGGAAGGCTTTGGAGGGTTGGAAATATAGGGGAAAATGGGAAAATCTTTCACATTTTTTGAAAGAGTAATTTTTTAGAAAATGATAAATTAATGCTTATGATTAATATATTTTTAATTTTAAGAATATTATAACTACTTAGATTAGATTTGAAGAATTCATGTAAACCCTCCAAAACCCCCCAAAACCTTCCTTCAATGCAATTTTTTCGTTCCCCCAAATGAGGAGGGTTTTGTATTATGAAGAAAAATGAAACCCCAAAGCCTTCCCCTCTTGATATCATCTATTTCTTTCACTTGCTCCTTCAATTTTTTCTAAACCCCTCCCCTCCCTTCCTCTCCCAACTCGCAAACAAAGCCTTAGGAGTATAAAAAGCAACAGCTTCAGTAGGAATGAGACAACTAATAGAATTTATAAATTAGTCAAGCATCAATTCACCAATTATTGGGGCGAAAATATCAACGGTGTCCAAAAGAGTCTCTTATACTATCCCATTTGTGTAAAATCACATCGGTTAGGGGATCTGATTATGATTTTCAAAGTACGTCATGAGAAATTACGAGGAAACAGAAAAGTTAGAGTGATTAAATAACAAGCTAGAAGCCACAAATTTCAACAGCATGCAGAATAAAATGCCAAATGACTGGCTCTAAGAGTAACATGGAATCGCAGAAACTACCACCTCCAGAACATTGGTAATTATCAGATAACAAATCACCATCCATAATTCAAGTCAACAGTCAATGAAGTTATGCAATCATCTCAAAACTAACACATTAACATAAACATAATCATATTATACATACACCTATAATAATCAGATAGAACAATCAAACAAACAATGGCATATAAATTTCCTACATTGCTATGCAAAAATGAAACAAACAACATGTAAAGTAAATAAATTCTCACTAGCAAATAGAAATGGTAAATACGCTTTTATCTTTGACGGCAAACCAATCTTCTCCAAGTAACTAACAAACGAACTCTCCATATCTTCCTCCGAAATCTTCTCATCCTCATTACCACCCAAATGTTGCTGAACAAACTTAAAAAACTTCATCAACTGATTCTTCTCCTTAAGCGAAAGATTCTTATCTCTAAAAATCGCTCCACGTGAATCTGGAACATTCACTAAACCCTCATTCGTATTGTAAACAAGACTCGCATCGATTCCTTTGAATTCTAAGTACTGTGCAGCACCTGATTTCAACAACAAATCGATTGTTTTGTCCGCGCTAAACAATGCCCTAGGTCCTGCTAAATCGAGGTTGAATTTTCTCGAATTTTCGCGAAGGAATTGGGATTCTTCGATGGAATTGCATGAATTGAACTCCGCATCGGAGAATATAGGTTGCTGGATGAGATTTACGGTGGTGTAGTCGGAATTGTCGGTGGTGGCGGTGGCGGTGGCGGTGATGTATTTGGGAGGAGAATTGAGGTGAGAAATGAGATCTTCGAAGGAGAGAGAAGCGAAATGGCTACCGTAGAAGGGATTGGGATCGAGGTGGAGGATGGTTTTTCCGACGGCGGATGCGGCGGCGGAGATGATGGATTCGGAAAGGCCGGTGCCGATGATAATAAGATCGAAGTTGATTGGGTCTATTGGAGGGTAGGGGGAGGATTCTAAGGTTTCCGTCATGGCAACGACGGCGCGCGGTGGTTATTCGCCGTCTGTGCCGTGAGAGAAATCGAAGAATGGGTGGGAAAGTTGTGTGTTTGAAGGAAACGACCTTGTAGTTGTCGTTTCGCCAGCGTATATTTTCCCTTACACGAACATTTGACTGATATGTGATCGACCGACGGTGTAAAACTCTATATGCTGTGAGTGCATGCAAGTTATATGCACTCGCATGTATGCACCCAATTAAATAGATTAAATAGATATTTTTAAATTTGTCAAAAAATAATATTTTTAAAGAGTTTAAAGATGATGAACCGGTTTTAAACAATTTTGTATGTCAAATCATATTAATAAAATAAGGGATAATTACACATACTTCCTCTGAGGTCTAATAAAATGACACTACATCTCCTCTAATTTTAAAACATACACTAACTCTCCTTAAGTTTTCATCATATAAACTAGTAGCTCCCTTCTATGTTAACGCCTTTAATTTTCCGTTAACATCTTTTGTTTTTTCACTATGACCCATCGTCAGGATCATTTGGAGAAAGTTTGTGTACAGTTTTAAGGATGCTAAAATTGGAATAATTACACAGTTTTCCATTATAAAAATTGTTCTCATAGAGGTATTTCTTCGATTGGTTCTTGAATTGATCCTTTAGAGCACCACTCCATGGTTTCCTATGAGCATCATTATTGTCTTGTTGCTCTAATTCAAGAGTCTCGTAGTTCTTAGGAAGCCATTCATACAAGTAATGCAATATACACAATAACTTGTGCAAAATCTTTAAAACTTATTAGTAGTAATTTCTTTTACCTTTGAGTTCTTGAAAAGTTGTTGGAATATCGTTTCTTTTGAAAGCAGCTTCAATATCACTTAAAATACTCACCCAAAATAAACTACCCATTAAACTATAGTCATTATTAAGGTCATAATTGTTATTTAATAGAAATAAATTTGTTAAAGTTTCCAAATCCCTTGTTTTCTTTTCTTTCTTTGTATCACGTTTATTATATTATACTATGTACATTTTCATAATAACCTGATTCGATTCTTTTCCAATCTTCTTACTTTAAAAGCTTGTAAGGTTTAGCTATTGGTTTACCCTAATTACAAGCTTTAATTCCCTCCTTAACAACTTAACCTAGCTTCTTTGAGAAGCTTTTACATGTGTAATCTTTAGCTATTGGTTAAACCTAATCTTAAGCATTAATTCCCTCCTTAACAACTAAACCTAACTTCCTTG
>Ga0228710_1007233_pt1 | contig 16493 bp, 8 predicted proteins | sample MedpolnodulmetaG_FD_177995 | JGI IMG/M metagenome (GOLD analysis project Ga0228710, IMG submission 177995) | Root nodule microbial communities from Medicago polymorpha collected in Santa Monica, California, United States - pink nodules | ecosystem: Host-associated > Plants > Roots > Nodule... | reverse complement strand
GGGGACACCTCAGTTTGATAATGAGTTGAACATTTAAAAATAGAATTTTTTTTTATATTTATTTACATCCAATACTCATTCGACTGTAAAGGAGAGATAAAAATATAGAGATTGATGTGATAAGTAACTAAGTAAGTAAAGTGACAAGAAGATGGAGATAGAAAGAAAATGAGGTGATGAATGATTGTATGAAAATCAAAGGAGCACAAATACCAGAGTTGTTTATTGACACAAACACATTATATGTTTTGAATTACAAACAAAATATTATTTATTGGTGTCATTGAAAAAAAATATAAGAATTTTTTGTGTAACTTGCTATGTTTTTTGTGTAAATAAAACAGATAAAGATAACTTTTAAAAAAAAAATGAAAAAGTGTAATTTTTGGCGGTTAGCCAAGGGTCGCAGAGTAAATGTCGTAAAATGACAAATTTCTTGTAGTATTGGTACTCGTCTCAACACTAATTACTATAAGAATTGAAATTGAGGTCGTTTTCAAGAACTCATCCATTTGAGAATCTCTAACTATATTTGGACATCCAAAACTCCCTAGCATTCATTGATTCAACGCTTTAATTCTTCTGTAGTTATCTCTTTCTATTTATCGTATTTATTACATTACTCTCTCTTTAGTGTCTAATGAGTGTATGAGTGTCCGTTTTGGTGAATAATTTTGAAGGAAATGCTAACGAGAGTCTTTAAGGTATTTGATAAGAAACTTAAAGTAGCAACTTTATCTTCAACTTATTGAAAAATTAAAAAGCAACTTTTTATACAGAAAATTTCACAATTATTTTCTTTTTTGAATCATTAACAAGGGCATTTGCTAGCATAACTCTAATTTTAAACTTGTGACAAGTCCTCTTTGGTTTCCAAAATTCTTGGAGTCTATATAAGCTTGAACTGACACTCTCTGTCTACCCACCTTTCAAGCACAGAATATTACCGATGGCGGCCACATTGTCCTCATTTTCCGATGATCTCCACTCACCGATCATGTCACCGCCGTCCAAAAAGGCGGGAACGGAAAAGATCTGCATCGATGAGATGCTTGAGAAATACTGTGGTGAGTTTGGAAAATGGCAGCTGAAACACTTCATTCTCACATGTCTTGCTTGGGCTTTGGAAGCTTTTCATACTATGGTTATGATTTTTGCTGATAGGGAACCTGATTGGAAGTGTGTTTCCGGCACGGAGTGTGCCGCCGGCGGAAGTGTCTGCGAAATGGCAGCGGGGTCGTGGGAGTGGATCGGAGGGAAAGATGCTTCTACGGTGACTGAGTGGAGTTTGATATGTGGTGACAAGTTTAAAGTTGGACTTGTTCAAGCTGTTTTCTTTACTGGTTGTATGATTGGTTCGTTCACTCTTTTCTCTTCTCTTTTACAATTTGATCATATTTAATCATATCAACTTGTTGAAACTAGTTCTAACTAGCTGTCAATGTGAATTAATCATAATTGATACTCCAATAATTATAATTAATATCTTTTAAAGGTATGTATTTAGATAAGTTGACATTGCTAGTTTTTTTTAGAATAACATGCCTAAAAACTACTTCCTCCATCTCACTTTACGTGTTCTCCTTCCAAAAAAATATTTGTCCCTTTCATAATAACAATACATTATTTATTATTTTTTTCATAAACATACCCTTATTTATTGGTACACCATCCGGTTACTATTATAAGCAAAATTTTGTATTTTAAATTCATTTATTAAATGATGTATGTGATCTATAATAAAGAATATGTACATCATTAAATAATGAATCTTAAATGCAACGTTTTGCTTATAATAATGACCGGATGGTGTAAATGTTAACCGGTGCTCCCGGGGTACTGGTTAAGAAATCAAATATATAGTAATATCGCATTGAAACTTCTGGAGTCAACTCATTAAAAGTTTAAAAAGTATTACTTTTAATTTAAAACTTTCTTTTTTTTGTTTTCTTAACCAGTGCCCGGGGGCATCGGTTAACATAACCCTTATTTATTATATTTCAAACATTATGACTATGATTGTTCCACTAATTATAATTAATAAGGATAATTTAGTAAATAATACATATTTTGCCATTAAAATCAACATTATTAATCATTTTCTTAATAACCGTGTAAAACTCAAATGTGACACTTAATGTGAGATGGAGGGAGTAGTAAACTCTAAAAGTTAATAAAACGAAAATATAATGTAGTTATTTAAATCAACTTATATCTTCGTGAGTTTAACTTAGTTGGTAGATATTGCATTATATGTGTAGGAGTTAAATTTTGGATTCAATTATAGTCACTAACTTGACAATCCTTCAAAAACAAAAACTTGACATCACTCTTTTTATTTTATTTTTATAGATATATGAAATGTTAAATAACCATTAAACCTTACATAAATTAAATGGTATCCATCCTAACAATTTTGACATTTTTATTAATTAAGCTAGAATTTGTGAAAAATGTCAATTTATCATTCTCTAAGAAAAATGACAATTCATCATGTCATCACATAATTTTATTTAATAACTACATTTAATAATAATAATAAGAGTTAATTAAGTTTTTAATCCCTATAAATATTCACAGTTTTGGTTTTAGCCCCTACAAAATAAAATCACACTTTTTAGTCCCTATAAAATTTCCCATCAGCATATTTAGTTCCTATAAAAAATTTCCATCAACATTTTTAGTCCCTATAAAAAATTTCCATCAACAGTTTTGGTCTCTAAAATGTTTAAGGAAAATGTCATAGGAACTAAAAAGTATGATTTTATTTTGTAGGGACTAAAAACAAAACTATGAATATTTATAGGGACTAAAAACTTAATTAACCCTAATAATAATAAATATATTGGTTGTCGTTGTAAACGATATCACACTAATAATATATATTTCATTTTCTCATAGCTAAACAGTGGATTTATGGTTGGAGAGGTTGCATATAAGTTAATAAATATGTTTGGTTTAGAATAGAAAGTGAAAGAAAAAATATAGTACAAGGAAAGAAAGTGGAAAGTGAAAGGATATTTTTAGATGTTTTGAATAAGTGAAAAAGAAAGGATAGAAATGGGAGAAATTCTTGTCTTGTTTGGTTGGTTGCATGGAAATTCTTCTCTTTACTGGTCCTCAAATTTCATTTTGTTTTCTTTCAGGATTATCATTTATCATCTCATTTTTAGGTCATTTTTTACATGGTCTAATCATTTTTTATAAGAAGTCAAACTAACACATTAATATTTGGCATCGGAGAGAATCGAATCTAAGATTAAGACTTTGAGAGGAGCACACTGAAGGATCTCAAGTCAAAACCATCAAACCAACTCAAACGGTTTATGTGATCAAATCATTAATGACATGTCACGGTTTATTAGACATTTTTTGGTGACTTGAATATTCATTGTGGCCATATATAAGCTCTTCTATGTCATTAATGAATATGTCACATCAGCGAAATGACCCTAAAATGAGATGTGGTGTAAAAAAAATTCAGAACAAGGTGAAATTTGAGACAAAAATTTGATTTTTAAAATGTGTGTACCAAAGCTTAATTAATTTTTTTTTTAGAGTAATGATATTGAAACACAAATATTTGACAACTATACAACACATGTGTACGATTCACTGTATTTATACTTACAGGGAACAATATATTTTTTTAAAACTTGTTATGTATCACAGAGGATAATTTTTGTCACTAAAATGGAGTTGTGTCATTAACCGATTTTACTATTTATTTATCAAAAACATGTATGTTCTGACCTTTGTTTTAAGATAAATCTCTTTGACCACTTTAAAAACTTCATTAACCGCAAAAATGCAAGACATTAACAACTCATTTTACAAAATTTCAAAAAATTTAAAATAAAATTTACTTACGTAGATTAAAATAAAATAATTAAGAGGTTAATGCATTGCATGTTTTGTGGTTAATGAAGTAGTCAAAGTGATTAATGAGATTTATATTAAAAAAGGGGTTAACAACGTAGATTTTGTGGTTAGTAAAATTGTGAAATTGATTGATGATGCAATTCAATTTTGTGTTACAAAATCCTCCTTTATATTAAAAAAAAAAAAAATTTTGAAAGAAAAAAGAAAGAGTGACCAAAATATATATTGTTCACCACATAAATACGATGAATAGTATTTGCGGGTCGCATTGTTTTCAACTATATGTTTTAATAATATTATTGCTTTTGAAAATAGAGAGATCAAAAGTACATTTAAACCGATATTTTTGAGGAAATTTTTTCTTAGACATCCAAATGCTATTGTACACCTTAGATAGAAGAAGAGAGAGAGAGAGAGGTGAATAGTGATGGATATATTATGGAGAGAGCTAGGGACAACGGGGTGTTTTCAATGTGTGTTGATTTTTGTAAGGGTGTTCATTAATGACCACTCTATTTTAATTATGCATGAGAAGTTAAGAACCGATATCAATCTAATTACAGACATTTGTTTAAAAAAGAGGTGTCGTCCATTGTCTTTTTCTTTTGTTTATTAAGGCCGTATGCTATTGTTCCATGAAAGCCTCATTTATGTTTCTCTCATGATTTTAACCGATAAACATAATATTCCGTAAAAAGCAAAACACTACATATATTACATTATATATACACACTTGTTATATGAAGAAAAAAACATAATTATACACTTGTTATTAAAAAAGTTATTACAAGCTTTTCCATTTGCTGAGTAATCATATGGCATAAACGATTTTGATGTTGCAATTTCAGGAGCTGGAGTGTTTGGCCACCTTTCAGACTCTTCTCTAGGAAGAAAAGGTTCCCTCAAAGTGGTTTGTTCCCTAAATGCCATATTTGGCTGTTTAACAGCATTCTCCCCTAACTATTGGACCTATGTCTTCCTCCGCCTCCTCACCGGTTTTAGCAATGGTGGTGTTGGCCTTTGCGCCTTCGTCCTCGCCACCGAACCTATTGGCCATTCAAAACGTGGCATGGCAGGAATGTCCACCTTCTACTTCTTCTCCGGAGGCATTGCAATTCTCTCTGGTATCGCTTACATCTTCCAAACATGGCGTGCACTCTATATCGTTGCCTCCATCCCCTCCCTCCTCTACATAATTCTCGTCCTTCCCTTTGTCTCTGAGTCCCCAAGATGGTACCTCGTTCGAGGAAGAATAAACGAAGCAACTGCGCTCATGTCCACCATTGCTTCTTTCAATGGGAAACACCTTCCAGACGGAGTTGTCCTCTCACTTGATGAAGAAGTATCAAATTCAAACAAATCAACAAGTGATCTTGAATACAACCTAATTAGCTACATGGAAAATAAGGATGCACAAGTTGGATCCATTGTAGATGTGATTCGTTACTCAGTTACACGTATTAGGTTATTTCTAGCGATAACGATTAACTTCTTAACCTCAGTGGTGTACTTTGGTATTAGCTTAAACGTTACAAACCTCGAAACCAACCTCTACATGAGTGTGCTTCTCAATGCGGTCGCAGAGATGCCGGCGTTCGCAATAACGGCGGTGTTGTTGGATAGGTTTGGGAGGAAGCCATTGACAATAGGGACAATGTGGTTTAGTGGATTCTTTTGCTTGATGGGGAGTTTGATGAGTAACGTAGGGGTGTGGAAAGTAATTAAAATGGTTTGTGGAGTTTTGGGGATATTTGGAATGGCTGGGACTTATAATTTGTTGTATATTTACACGACGGAGTTATTTCCTACAGTGGTGAGGAATGTGGCACTAGGGAGTACGATGCAGGCGGCGAGAATGGGGGCAATATCGGCACCTTTTGTGGTCGTTTTGGGTGGTTGGTTGCCGTTCGGGGCATTTGCGGCATGCGGGTTAATAGGTGGGATGTTTGCGTTTTATCTACCGGAGACACTAAATATGCCTCTTTATGATACATTTAAGGGATTGATGGCTGGACTTGCATGATGCTACTGCTATTTGCTAGCTGAATATTAATTTGCAAATTATTGGATTGAATACATACATAAATGCATGTTGTAGTTTTGTTGTGTCGGCTGGTATCAATGTATTCCCTTTCACGTTTTGTTGTTGTTGAAAGAACGTTTTGTTTTTATTTGGTCAAATATTTGTACGGTTGAGAAAAAATTCAAGGAGTTTAATCCATTCCAATTTGATTTGGATTATTAGGCTTTTTTTTTAAGAAGGATTATTTTTTTTGAAGGGAACAAAACTCATTGCATTTCATTTATAATAATTGTTTCAATACAAAAAGGGATATGATAATAAATGACGGGACTAACTAGAAATGTAGCCTCTCTTGCAAGCGCATGAGCAGCTGCATTTGCTTGTCGCCTAGTGAACTCTACCCTGGAGTTGATGAAGAAAGCGGAAAAGAGAACTTAACAAGATGCAATTACATGTCCAAACTCAGAGACATCGTCTCTACGGAAGTGGAATGCATCACAAGTAATTTTAGAATCAAGCTCGAAGTCAATAAAGTTTTTTATAGCTCTAAGCGCTATAAAAGGGTTATTATTTATTGAAAAAAAAACATCAATTTGTTTAAACTAGATTCTATATTCATACAAACATATTGATTTCCCTTCATAGGATATATTAACCAATATATGTCACGCTAAGTATTGATTAAAAAATAGTAACTACTTACAAAATGTTCTAGTTACAAAATAATTAGACATTCAAGCTTAGTACCACACAATGTATTAGTTACAAAATAATCCAATAATAGAATACAACTCATATCCAATCAACGGTTATGGAAATGATAGTCTAGATGAAATGGCAACCAAAACCAGAAGTGTTAGATTGGATACAACTTACCTTCGGTTTCTCCTTAGCGGAGTCAGAAAAAAAAATCGGATGGATCATCAAAATAAATTATAACATATATAAACACAAATTATATGTTGTAATAAGCATTAAGCACAAAGTTGGTAATAAAATAATTTAAACTATATACCTTAAAAATTTAAAATAATTCTCTACTTGTTTCGAGTGGCTTAAAGCACCAATAACATACTCATAACTAATACTTACATTAATTTCCTTTTCAATATATAATGTCATGCTATCATTAACTAGATACTCACATCTCATCTTGTTTCTCAACCTTCTCTTGATGATCTTCACGCTGAAAATGATCTATCAATTATGTTTATAGAAACGGAAAGAGTCGTGATATGACCGAGTAGTTTATCAATCAAGAAAGTAAATTTCACTTCTACAAATTGAGGTGTAGAAGTTATTACTTGTTCATATTATCCTAAACAATGTGAAAACATAATTTATCCTTAATATTAGTAATTAGCATATTAATGACTTACTCGAAAAGGTTATTCCAACTTTATCCCGTCTTAAACATTCACCTGCAAAGTGCTTTGATTATGGAAATAAAAATAAAATAAGATATAGAGATGTTATATGAATATGAGAGTATGTATGTAGTAGTTTATTTGTGATGCATAAATAAAGAAAATAGTTCATTTTGAATCTTTTGAGCTGATTTTTTCTCTTTTTCAAATTACTCTCAACTTTAAATACAAATATCACATATAACAAATAGATAAAAGTCAATTCATATATTAAAAAAAAAAAGTAACAAATTCAATCTTTATGGTCCACGATATACCAATTTCTTTTCCTTATAATTTTTTCTTTAAAAAAAGATAATTGATGGGAGTGAATTCAAAATTAAAAAAAAAAAAGTAACAAACACAATATAAATATATGTCCATTTTTTTTTCCTTTATGCTAAAAAGTGTAACAAACTTGATCAACTATATATATAAGATTTTTGGTTTACTTTTTCATTATCCTAACAAGCGGAAAGACGGACACTCATGTGTCCGTCTTTCTATTTTTTTTATTGTGCTAATGTGTGTAGATTATCAACGATATTTTATAGAAAATTTGCGTGTAAATTACAAACGATATCTATACTATATATAAAGAAAATAAGGGGACTTTGGAAAGATTTTGGACTGACTTTTTTGTTATTCCAATTATACCCTTAAACAAATTTTTTCTATAATAATGTTCTATTTTCTCCAAAGGGTATAATTGGAATAACAAAAAAACCAGCCCAAAACCTCATATTTTCTTTATATATAGTACATAATAGATTTATACTCTACAACAATTTTTTATATAATAATGATTGTGTTGGTGTCATTAAAAAGATAAAAATTTAGATTATATTTTTTTGTTATATTGTTGGTGTCGTTGAAATATATAAACAAAATTAGTTTGGTTTATTATAATTTGAAAGCAACAATCATTTATATTTATACTTTTAATATTTTGAGGGATATTTATACTTTTAATCAAAATTAAGATTTCATATAACAACGCCGTTCATATTTTTCAAACTTTAACACAATAAAAAGAGCAAAGTACGGACACCACCAACGTGTCAGTCTTTTTGCTAGCAAGCCATAACGAATGTATAAAAGGTCGTTTCTTTAACTTTACAAAGAAAGCTAACGAGTACACTTCTCAAACTTAATCAATCATTACATAGGAAGCTGGGTATATTTAGATAGAGAATGATACTTTTTGAACTAGTTTCGAGTTTTCATAGAGCTCTCTTGTATGTTCCATAAATACAGAACCATCCTTCGTGGGAATCATTCATGCAAACTTCAACACCCATTGAACAAAAACCATAATAAATCAAACTGAAAACCTTTATTTGAGGAGAACGTACTTCGGGTTTCTGGAGACAGCAAAGAACGATCGGTCTGCAGCTCAGAAAAATCACCTTCATGAATGGCAGAAATTGTAGAGGCTGTTGACTGAATTTGGAGAAGTTTCTTAGAGTGTGCATAAGATTGATCAGTTGAAAGGCCATGTAGAACCATAGTCACATAATTCGTCATCCTAGAGGAGAACCGTAGTCGTTGATGAGTTGAAAGCTAGATGAGTACTGCAGCAAACTCACTAAATAGAAAGAGTCATTTTTCACTTGTGTACCACTTTTCAATCCCATGCATAAACTAATTATTTTCATCATGTTATTATGGAGCATATGGAAACAAAGAAATTGCAAGGTATGGGACAACAGATTAGAGACAACGATCAGCAGGTTACTTCGCGAGCTCGATGCACTTGAGAGGAATGAAAGCTAGCTGCTACCGCCACAGCCAGTCACAGCAGACTTCAAAACCAAATCATGCATCCATCGCTTGGGCTATATATGCATGCATTAGAGGTGAAAGTGGTGAATTTTTTGAAGCCCATTCTACTTGATACTCTATGCAATCTGGGATAAAAGAAGGTGAAGTTATGAGACTATTACAGTTACAGGCTCTCTTATGTGGAATAAATCTCATGAATTAAAAGTAGTGTAGTTTTTGAATTAGATGCTCAATTGTTGTTACTAGTGTGAACTCCCACTTCGTTGATAATTCAGATTATGGGGAAATTATACCAAACAATGGAATTCACCTTAAATTATTTGAATTCTCTCAAAACATCTAATTCAAACACTGCTCACATTATTATCCATAAAATGAAATGAAGCTTACGGTAAAAAAAGAAAACTAAGAGTGTGTTTGGATGGAGTAATTGAGAAATTTTGAAGAATTTAGAATTCTAGGTAATTCAAATGATTCAATTAAATTGCTTTCATTCCTAAATATTATTGTTTGGATGGAGAAATAAAAAAAAAATTATGACGGCAACTTTTATAAATTTTAATTTTTATGGGACAAATTTCAAAAATGAAATTAGGGGTCAATTTGCAAATTTTAAAAATTTTGAGGGGTCAAATTATAATTTTTGAAAAAATTGAGGGGTCAATTTTCAATTTTTTATAAATTTATTGGGGTCAAATTGAAAATTTGATGACCAAAATGCAAAATTTGAAAAATTATAACAATGAAGAATTTTGAAATTCTTAACTTTTAGGTGTCATTTGAAATTCTTTAAATTTAACTTGAAGAAAATACTTCATAAATTTCCATTATTTTGAAAATTCTTCAAATTATTATCCAAACAATGAAATTCACATCAAAGTATTTGAATTCTCTCAAAACATTCCCTCATCCAAACACACTCTAAGAGACTTCAACAAAAATTAATAGAAAGTTTAAGCGAATTGAGCTCCGAAGCTCATCAGAAGTAGAGTAGACCTTAAACTTTAGTGATCGTTAACAAGGTATTTAAGATGATCCACCAAAGAGGTATTTTGAATCGGTTGACTGTTGATGCCAACTCGGCTGACAGCCTAATCAGCTAACGCTTAACTACTAGTTGTGTCACAATCAACTGACGTTGAAATCAGCTAAGTCATTGACTGACGACTGAACATGGCTACCAAGTTCTAATGGATTTGGAGGTAGTTACTAGGTCTTATTATTGTCGTGGTAATGTTTAATGAGAGTCCAAGAGGATGCAACATAGATTTGACTAAGTCTTAAGGCTATACAACTACTTTCCTACATATGAGAGTCCAATTAAATTTCTTATTGGTGGAAAATCAAGGGAGGCAACAGGGTGTGGAGCGATTATACTATCGAGAAGTTTTCATGAGATTTGTTTTCGTTGTATCTTTCAATTCTCTTTTGTTAATTTGGGTTAAGGATGACAATATTGGTATCCAATGGGCAGAGTACTATAGTGTCCCTCCTCATACCCGCGTTTATAAAAATACTCGTATCCGAGCTCATACCCTCGTGGGCAACAACTTTAGTGTCTCCCCATACCCTATGGGCACCTAAGTGCACATACCCGCACACATTACCCGCACTTTAAGTGTGAAAAGACGGTAAAAAAATATCATACAATTATAAGAATTGTCGGATTTAGCCTAATAAAAAAATATCCAAAATATCTCTAAAAAATTGTACACCAGCATGATGAAACGGTTATTATATTAATATTGTGTTTGTTACAGCGTTTTTTTTTATGTCCAAACGCACGGCAGACCAAAAGCTATCTCTTGTAGCTTTTAAATTCTTGTGTTAGAAATGCATCGGGAAGTGGTATTTCCTAACTAAACGCCACTCCAAACACAACATAAGCAGTTTTTCGGTACCAGTTTATGTTTAAATAGATTAATTAATTAATTAATTGCACACTAAAAAAAAATTATTTATCAAATTATATAAATAAGTATGTGCGGGTTGTGGGGCTGGGCAGTATAGTGCTCTTACTTGCGACCATACCCATTTAAATATGCGGGTAATTTCCCGAACTCAAATTTATGCCTATGAAAGCGGAATTTTACCCTATCTATTACGGATATTTTTTGCGAATATATACGGGCCTGGGTTCATTTATCATTCCTAATTTGGGATCTCATATTCCTTCTTTCACGCAAAAAATAAAGAGTAAAGAAATCCATCATGGTTGCAACTTGAAATGAATTTTATTATCTAAGTAGAAATTCTCTTCTCTTTTATGAGTCAACAATGTTTGAAGTTTGAACAGATGATCAACAACAGATTTGGACTCCGGTCAAAAAAATACAGCAGAGGTTAGTCGTTTGTGCGCCTATGTCATCATCACTCTTAGCAGTCACACGTGACTTAACATTTCACACATGACATACCTACTCATACTTCTACCACTTACCACTAATATTAAAGATTATCCTTCAAATACAGCTAATACTAAAGAATATTCCATCTGTCTTAAAATAACTAATCCAATATACCAGTTTATAGCCTTTGTTGCTAGTCATGTTAAGTTTGTTTTTAATTTTATTGTCTATAATAAGGTTAAAATTGTTTAGTCACGAGGGGATCCCTAAATAAGGGTCATTATATTGAGTTTTAAATAATTACATAAGTAAAATTAGCGACTTCATCTTTAAATGAAATCTTAAAACATTAGTTATATGAGTCCTCTCACTTATATGTTTATCAATATATATTTTTTATTTTATTTAAGGTAAATAATTTATTTACATTGTTATTATCAATCTTCTCCTTAATTGTGACTCCATCCGTACATACATTTTGAATTGCTCCCCTTTAAGCCAACATTTTTCATTGGTATATACTTGCATTGCCATTGGCATTCAAAAACAACGGGACACGTCGTTTTGTCACCATTGTCAAAAAGACTTTTAATATAAGGATTATGTAGCCTCCCAATTCGAGTATTACGAATTTAAAATATTTTCATCTCAAGTCGAAATTTACTTTCAAATTTTAACTTCAAAATTTTAACTACATAACTTTATATGACTTATTTTTCGAGAAACAATTACATAATATTTGCAAATGCCATGAATAGTACTTTTGAAAGGTACATTAATTGAATAGACCCTAGACTATACTCTAATTGTGATCCGTCCTCTAATAACACTTTAAAAGGGCTTCTACCTCAAACAAAAAAAGTAGATATCAACATGGTGTGTGATATAAAATATCTCAATGAGCTTTCCAAATGAGATAAAACATGATATTGTCATTGAATACGATTTTCAATTAGGAAAACATAAAATAAGAATTTAAATACAATTTGTTACAATTTCATCAGTTACTTATTTACAACCATTACATTATCATGCATTCTCTCCTCTTGAAATTATAGCTAATTTGTCTTGGTCACTGAACGTGGAAAAACTCCGACCACATAAATTAACTGACTTGTGCACTTAAGGGGCCGTGACATTAAAAGGGTCATTAACAAATCACCTTTCTCTTAAAAATCATTTGGTAAAGTAGAGATATATTAACTCATGTAGATAGTGTCTTGTTTACCCCTTCTTACACGTCATGTTGTTGATGGAGAATCAATCTAAACAATTATATAACCAAATAAATACCTTGAATCAGTCTCACCAATGCATTAATATTAATGAACAAAAAAGGAGTTCAATTTAATATATCATTCACTTTAACACAACTTTGATTCATACTATCCATTTATTTAGCATACCATATAACTTCACCAATTAAAACATTATTACATGCTTAGTCTCAAAGTCTTGATATCGATCCTAAATAGATTGAGTTATACGTACCATTAACCTAATTAGAATAACATGTCCATACATCCTATCCTATCTTTATCTTTAATCTTAATACTTCAAACTTCAAAGTCTAATTTTACTTAATTATTAAGTAGTTAATTCTAATTTTTTTTATCAAGACATGATTCCAATTGCAACCAAGACAAAACAAATACAACAAAGAATAATATGAACACACGAAACAACATTGGAAACAGACAACTTGTAACTCAAATTACTCTAGAAATTTTCAAAGAAATTTATTAAAACCAATGCCTATTTTGAAGGTAATTAAGCCTATTTTCTAATGGCACCAAAAGGAATTCTATTAAAGGATTTCTAGAAAGTTATATCCAGAATACTACAGGAACAACAACACATAAATTTTATCATTAGTTGAACTTGCAGCGCTTTCTGGACTTTTAGTTTTAGTGTTTACAAATTGATATATTTTGTATATTCAAATATTAAGGAAAAGAAAGATAGTGATATCCGATTTATTAGGATTTAATTGGTTTTTAGAGTGAAGACCTATTTTGGTTCCTAACAAATTCAATAGGAGTCAAATTAATCATCAACAAATAAAAAGACCATATTTAGTTTTTTATAAAATTAAACTGAAACAATTTAGTCTCTGAATCGCTTTTTATCATAGAATCTCTTACGTGTATAATTATCTTAATTATGTGGCATTAACGATGTCAATTAAGTGCCAACGTGGAATTTTGTTTTATTTACCAAACGTGGAATTTTTTTTTTAAAAAAATAAAGTAGAGGACAAATTAGTCTCATTTAAAAAAATGTAAAATAAAACAAAAAATTTCACGTTTTCACAATAAGAGAGAATGAGTTGTCGTGTTTAACCTTAAAATAAAATGAATGAATTGTTTCTTACTTCACGATATGAGAATGAATGGTTTTGTTTAAGACATCCTTATGTTTTGATATCATGCATCTCGTTTCATGCTTCTCATTTTCTTCAACACTTTCATTTTCGACAAGTGTCAGCGACCACAACTATTTCAAATGGAGAAGATGACCGACAAAGATAAAATTACCAATTTAGTCTCTTAAAATTTAACAAACTAACTGCATTTTATATTGTTTGTCATGAAGAAATAAAAAAAATAATGAGTGATTTTGCGTTTTGTTTTGATTTTTACTGGGATCAAATTGTCGCAATTTTTTTTAGTTGGGACTTAAATGTCCCTTATTTTTTAAACAAGGGAAATGTTAACTTGTGTCTTATGAATCAAATATAGTAATTTTTTGTTGTAATGTGTGCATTGAATTTAATTTTTTAATTTGTGATAAATAAAATGCACAAAACTTGATGAAATGTTTCTACTTTTGGGCTCTTTATCTTGTGCCCTAAGGGCACAAGTTAGCATGACTCTTTATACAATACACATGGTCGTATGTAAGACAACTGAACTACCATATATGCCAAGTCACGAGTCAAAATGAGAAGGAAAAAACTGGTTGGAGAAAAATATTGATAGAAAGACTAAATTGTCTCATTTAATTCTGTAAGGGATCAAATTGGATATTTTTATTTGTTGAGGACTGACTTGACCCATACAGAATTTGTCAAGGACAAAAATGGGTCTCTTCACTCTTTTTTTAACCTTTGAAAAGTAGTTAAAGAGTAACCATATGTTGAGGAAAAAAATATGGTCGGTAGACGAGGATAGACATCAAGAGTAACCAAATGTTGAAAAAATATAAATAAGATTTTGATTTTTTTTTTTTATAAGCAAGGAGAGAGGACAGACATCAAGAGGCAACTCTAAAAAATTTATTAAAAAACGGGGGGAAATAATTACAAAGGAGGGAGAACTAGGCCAAAACCCTCAAAAGAAAAAACAGAAGACAAAAAACAACCAAAAGCAGACTATGGAAATCTGTAGTGGGTAAACCACATCTATCCCGAAAGAAATCAACATTCAACTCAGCGGGAAGAGAAGAAAGCCAAACTGAACCCTGCACTGAGTGACCCATGTTTGCTAGTTTATCCGCACAACAGTTACCTTCACGATAAATATGAGATGATATAACCTGAATCCCAAGGTTGCTAGCATTATGCCATCTGTTACGTAACATAACCAGGACCAACGAGGCATTCGAAAAAATCATAAGAGTACTAGTGGAGTCGCTCTCTAACCAAATGTTTCTCCACCCTTTTTGCAACGCTTCGGATTTTAATCCAAGACATTACTTAACTATTATTTATTCTTTAGAAAATATGAGTATATTTTCTTTTAAAAATAAACTAATAAAATAAAATTAATAGAAAAGATATCTAGAAGGTAAATATTAAAATGAAATATTAGAAATTATTCATTAAAATTGATTTTTACATGATAGAGATAATCCACATCCTCATTTTCTAAGGAGTTAACAAGAAAACAAAAATAATCCTAAAAAATGTTTTAAATTACAATTTAAGAAAAACCCAAATTTATTCCCCGCGCACGTAGAAGCTACACATCCATAAACAATCATAGAGAAAAGAAAGGGAGAGTGTAACCCTCTAGCAAAAAAAAAAACATAAAACACGTCTTTTACATCCAATTATCGTTCTTCTCCTTGTTTATTCAACCACTTCATCTTAGTGTGAACTTTTAAGGTAAAGTTATGTTGTTCTTTTCCTCTTCCATTCCTTCGTTCATAATCTAACGTTAAGTCATTTTCATTAAGATTGTGTCTTGCCTCAAAGTACAATTATCAACCTCTTAATTCATACTTCTATTTTCTGTAGAATCCCAAGACTAGCTTGTGCATTCGGTGCGGAATCAACCTTAGGGACGTCTTGTATCGAAGGAAAAGCACCCAAAGGTAAGGGCAGTATTCCGTACAATTATATATTAATAAAAGTGATAGACGTTTGGCAAGTGTACCAAAAACTATCGAAGTAGTAAAATATCGTTCGCACAAGGACTGGTTTTAATCTCAAGAATTCAATTACGTTATTAAAAAGGATGTATAAAAGTTATTTTTGTTTTGCCACTAGGCAGTTGGTTTGGCTTGATTTGATGAAATCCAGTAACATAAATTAAAAATTGATTAAGAAAATATGGAGAGAGATGAGACCAGGTCTGTCGAATTCTCTAATGTTTCCCTAATTGGTATACTGCACCTATTCTTATTAATGATTCTCTGGTTCCACGATAGTTAACAGAATAGTCCTAATCAATCCCTTGAGTGGTCTAATAATCTTTGAAGGTTTTAAGCACATTAACCTAATATCACTAATAAACGATTATCCATTCCTAGACTAACCATGTTTATTAGAACAATTCAGTTAGGTCTAAGTCGAAAGCTAGGGTCAGTAGTCATTCGTTCTCACTAAATCATGTTTATATTTGATCAGGATATAAAAAGCATTAAGAACAATTGAATTGAATAAAAACTAGATTGTCATTCATAATAAATAGAGTTTGACAACAACATGGATCAATTAGGGTTACACAGATTCATCTCGGACCTAATCTCTGAGAGATTTAGCTACTCATAATCGAGTTTACAAATAGCATAATCAATGAAATAATTAAAACATACATGAACTGA
>Ga0228710_1007231_pt1 | contig 16500 bp, 16 predicted proteins | sample MedpolnodulmetaG_FD_177995 | JGI IMG/M metagenome (GOLD analysis project Ga0228710, IMG submission 177995) | Root nodule microbial communities from Medicago polymorpha collected in Santa Monica, California, United States - pink nodules | ecosystem: Host-associated > Plants > Roots > Nodule... | reverse complement strand
AATGATGTCATCAACGTAAAGGAGAATATAAGCTGTATCATTACCATGATGGTAAATGAATAAAGAATGATCAGAGATGTTGTGAGAGAAACCCAATGTGGCAACATAGTTAGTGAATCTTTGGTACCAGGCACAAGGTGCTTGTTTGAGACCATAAAGTGATTTTTTGAGGAGACAGACATGCTCAGGATGTTGGGAGTCACGAAAGCCAGGAGGCTGGTGCATATATACCGTTTCATCAAGATTTCCATGCATGAAAGCGTTCTTGAAATCTAGTTGATGAAGACACCACGACTTGGATAAAGCAATGCTAAGAACCATGCGAATAGTGGCCGGTTTAACAACGGGGTTGAATGTTTCACCACAATCAATACCAGATTGTGGATTTGCACCATTACCTACAAGACGAGCTTTGTAACGCTTAAATGAACCATCAGATTTCTTCTTGTGCCTGAAAATCCACAAACTTCGAATTACATTAGCATTAGAGGGACGAGGAACTAAGTCCCATGTCTTATTATTAATAAGAGCATCATATTCGTCTTTCATGGCCATCTTCCAATTGTGATCTTTTAATGCATCAATTGGGTTTGTGGGTAAAGGAGAAATGGATTGAGGGGTTGATGTGTGTAGGTTGATAAGTTGACGAGGTTTAAAAATGCCTTGTTGGGAGCGGGTTTTCATTTGAGGAGAAAGTGGTGCATGTGGGGAGACATGAGTGATTATATGTTGAGGTAGGGAGGTAGGAGAAGTTGGTGTTTCAGAAGTCGGTGTTGGGGAAGGAGAATTAATACTGGATATGGGTGTAGTTTGAGAGGATTGTTGGGTCGTATGTGAAGGTGGAGAAGGAGTAGTTATGTGGGGAGAAGGGGTCGTTTGAGGTGTAGTATATAATTGTGAGTGAGCAAGATGGAGTATGCCGTCATCTAAGAAATTGTAGTTTGGCACTGTAGGAGCATTCATTGTAGAAAACGGAAAAGTATTTTCCTCAAACAGAACGTGCCTAGAGATAATGACTTTACGACTCGACAATTCATAACACTTATAACCTCTATGATTAGACAGATAACCTAGAAAAACACATGGTGTAGATCGAGGTTGGAGTTTATTTCTAGTGGTGGATGGAATGAGGGGATAACAAAGACAACCGAATACATGAAGGTGTGAATAAGCTGGGTCTTTTTGGTAGAGAATTTTTGTGGGTGATTGAAGATTAAGTTTCTTTTTTGGAATTAGGTTGTGTAAGTAAGTGGCCATTTGAAGAGCATGATGCCAAAATATTGGAGGAATAGAAGCATGAGCAAGGAGGGTGCGGATGGTGTTATTTATTGTACGAATTTTTCTTTCAGCTTTTCCATTTTGAGGGGAGGTGTGAGGACAAGAAAATCTAAATGACATTCCATTTTGTTCACAAGATTTTTGAAAAAGATTGTTATCATATTCTTTGCCATTGTCACATTGAAAACATTTTATTGGGCGTTCAAATTGTGTTTGAATGTGAGCACGAAATTGTGAAAAAATGGTTTAGACTTGTGATTTGTTACTGATTGGAAAAGTCCACAAAAAATTGGTGAAGTCATCAAGAAATAACACATAATTACGATGCCCCCGGAACTTAACACCGAAGAGGTCCAAAGATCACTATGAATGATGTCAAAAGGCATACAAGTAAAAGACAGAGAATTGGAAAAAGGAAGTTTTATTTGTTTCCCAAGTGGACAAGACTGACAAAAGAAATCATCACGAAACTTATTACATAACAAAAATTTGTTTCCACGAAGAGAATTTAAAACAGGAGCTCCTGGATGTCCTAGACGACAATGCCATAACTCGGTAGATGAAGCGGCAAAGGCTGATGGTGGTGACGGGGCTGCGGCTGTGTGTTGACTTGTGGGAATAGGGTAAAGGTCACCGGAACTGTTACATCTCATTAAATGTGTTCCTGTCTGAAAATCCTTCACAGAAAAACCGAAGGGATTAAATTCAACAGAGACATCATTATCAATTGTAAACTTTCTGACAGAAACAAGGTTTTTAATAAGTTTTGGTGCATGTAAAACATTGTTTAAAGTTAGGGAATTAGGTAAAGATGCATGACCAGAACCTACAACAGGAATATGATGACCATTGCCAACAGTAATATTATTACTCATATTAAAATAAGAAGTGAGGTCATTATTTTAGAATAATAGGCCTTGCCTTTTCATTCCTTTAGGTTTGTATGTATACAATCAGAGTATTGATCCTATACATTCATGACTAATCAATGCTAATCAATTTACAATAATGATATTCTAAGACTTTTATATACCCCAACGAGTATACTATATATCCCATTGGGTATATAGACTAATATTTTTAAATCAAAGAAAAATGAACATTACTCGGTAAAAATTGTGTACAAGATTTATACATAATGACATCAAAATGAATAAGATCAAATGGTTCAACACTTTTACGAAGATTCAACGAAAAAAGTGGTATGTGTACGCTTATAAAATGGACATATATATCACATTTAAAAGATTAAATCGATTGCATTAAAAAACAAAGATGGAAACATACACTTCATTAGTTGAAAATCAAGATGACAAAGACGTTTATGCTGAAGCCAAATTTGAGAGGTAGAATAAGACTCTGACTAAGACTGAAGTGCAGAAGACAACACCTTCTTACCAATTCGTGCATCATACAAATAATATAGCCCTCCCTCCTTGTCCCTAAGCAAATCCAATCGTCTTTCCCGTTACAAGATCCTCAAAAGTACAATGAGAATCAAAAAATATTACTGCACAAATATCATCCTTTATAAGCTTACGAACATAGATAAGGTTATTCCAAAGACAAGGAACATGAAGCATACCTTTCAACTTAAAAGGTTCAAGGTTAATATCTCCACAACCATCTACACGAGTATGAGAACCATATGCAGCCGCAAAAAAAAAATGTCATATGAAGAAATTTACTTAAAAAAGGCCAAGAGTCAATGTCATATGATCAATAGCACTATAGTCAATAATATAATCAACATTTCAAGCAAAAACCACATAGAACTATTTTCAGTCATATTGGCTGATAACTACAAAAGAATCTCCTCAAAAGAACAAAACAAAGAGGGTTCAAATAACAACAAATAGGCAACAACGTAAAAACCGTAAGTCACAACAACGTAAAAAAACCAAATAATAGTCAAACTGAATCACAAAGGGTCCTCAAAGATGCTGCTAGTCACAAACAAGCACAAAACAACCGCTATCAATCAGTGAGTGTCAAGACTACCCACGTAAAATAGTATCTTGGTCTTGGATCAAGATTTTGACCGCTTAAACGAACCAATTTCTAGGAATAAATGGTGTCGAATGGTGGTTACAATAAAGCATAAAATTTACAAAAGTTAAAGTAAATATTATGCTTTATTGTAACCCTTGCTCTCAAAGTTTTGCTCCTAATATTGAAACCCGAAAGCCAAAGGTTGTTCTTCTTTCTCCTCCACGTTTCGAGATATTCTTGCTTGGGCACAAACCCAAATAAATGTATTTGGGTGCACACAAAACCATAAATAAAATAAAAAAGAATGAAATTAGATAATGTCAATTGATATAACTAAATACTTTTTTTAAAAAAAATTTCATTTTATGAGCGTGTGCCCAACAATATATATTTGTGATTGTGTTCATGAAAGATTTTCTCCTACATTTCTATATCCTCGTCACTATTAACAGCTCTCTGTATCCTAGCTCCATAGAAGAACACCACCAAGGTGAAATTGGGTGAAACGAGATTAATGTTTGAATTTGTTGTTTGGAGAGTAAAATTGGCATTCGATTAAGGAATTGAAGATGGATGCGACAACTTTAAATCGGAGCGTTGGACATTGGTGTTCAGAGGTTTTGCACCCGCTCTGCTCTCAATTTCTCAGGTTCTTCTTCAAAAAGTATTTGAGAACAAATTCTTTATAGCCCTTTCGTTTAAAAAATCTTACTAGTTTTACCTTATTAGTTGATGTATGATTCTTTAACTGTATTTACATTGGAAAAACAATTGGCAGTGGAAGTTTTTATTGATAAAACACATTACAGAATTAAAAACACACGTACATAATAACATAACATGACGATATACATAGGGGGTGAGGGAATTGGATTCCTCCTCATCTTTTATTAATAGCGACAACGCAACAACCACGACAATGTTTAGATGGAGACACTGTTAGGAATGCCTCTGCAAGTCAATCCTTCCTCACTAGAAGGATAAAGCAGAGTGTAAGGCATCTTCACTGGTCCGTTACGATTCCTCAGTGTCTCATCATTGTTCCTTTGAATGAGTTTTTGCTCAATTTCAGCCAGCTTCTTTCCAAACCTTTTAAAGGCCTCTTTTGGCTGTGAATCAGAAGTCCAGAGATCACCTTCAATTCTCTCTCCAAGGTATTGCTCATCAGAAGCATGCCTTGACAAGACCTCTATAATGGTCAAGTCGGTAAGTGTATCATTCTTGGGTGTTATTGTCCTCAAATAGGTCTTCTGGTAGTCCTTAGCAAGCTCATCATACTCAGGGGATCCCTGCTCAGGCATGAATCTTCTGCTTTTAGTTGGACGGTTAACAATATATCCTCCATACGGATATTGTCCAAAATTAACTGCTGCATGAAGTGCTGAAGCAATCCATATGAGGGTGGTGCAAGCTTCAATCAACTCATCACGAGTTTGCATCTTAAACCACCATGTAGCATTCTTCAAGTCACCATGACCCACCTCTACAAGTTCTTTCCAGAATGCTTGGAGTTCTGAATCTTGTGCAATAGATGCATCTGACTTGTAGTAGAAATTGACATATTCATCAACCCATGACTTAATAGCAGCCCATATTTCTAGTCCATCTGAGGCATAAGGGTAGTCCTCTATTAGAAGTCGAAGACCATATGCAGAAGTAGGATCCTCAACAGCCACTCCTCTAGAGAACAAGAAAAGGAAGATAACATTAACAGTTACCATTGAATTGATATCGCATGGTATTATATTTGAGATCAATATCTTTTTAAAAAATGGACTGACTCAAGATGTAATGTTTTGTAAGGTTACCTTTTGATTAGATCATTAGGTAGGCCTTGCTCAGTGAAAACCCAATCCTTGTAAACCACAGAAGACATTTCCAAAGCATACTTTCCCCACAAGAAAGTTGACTCAATAATACCCCCTGCATTGACCAACACATTTCGTGCTAGTGCATTTATGTTCATCGTGTCACGATAATGTGGAAGCAGAAGTTTATGAATAGGATGAACCACACTAAGATGCCTATTTGTTGCTATGACGAATGGCTCAACAACAGCGTGAGTGTTCAACCTATCACACATTGTAGATAAATATTCATGAAATTACTCATAGATATATAGAATTTATTTGATTGTTTAAATATCATCAACAAAATTCATACCAATGGCTAACAAGTTGGTGATAACATGAATCATTTACAATTACGTAAGCCTTGGCAAGGAGCCAAATAGAAGCTTCAACACCTTCACTTGCAGGCAAGTAAACATTACTAACAGGACCAAAACTATCACCTTGAGGGTGTGGCCTACTTAGTTCAATGGCCAATGGCTTCAAAGTTCCATTATCTTGCAAGAAAAGGATGGTTCTAGTAGCATAAGCCTTTGTCTCGGTTGCATTTATTTTCCTCAAATATGGAAAGAGTGGGTCGTGGTGATCAAGTATGTACAGTTTATTATTTTGGATTGCCTGTTCCACAAAAATTATGATTAATTTGAATTTAAATAGTAGTAATAATAATAATGATAATACAATTATTTGTTTCGAGTAAAGTTGTTGAATTGCGTAATTATTTACCTGTTCTACGGTGACCCCAAGCATGTTCGGCTGCAAGTGTTCTTTGGTTATGGTGCTGGTATTATTACCAAAGAGTTGGGTATCTAACTTGCTCTTTGGTGGAAACTCCTAAAAAAAATGTGTCAAGATGTGGTTAATTAAAAATTATAAACATGGCATGAAAAGTGGACAAAATAGCAGTTGTTAGTTTTTAATTACTCTCTTAACAATGTTAAACTATTAACTTTACCAAGAGCTTTTTAATGATGTGTGGATTCACACCAGCAATCATTTCCCTTGCAAATTCCTCATCAGTCATCCATGCAGAATGATCCACTGCTCATATATAGTAAGAAATTTACAAAAGATCCATGAGCTTTCTAGATATATTTTTGCATGAAATATTTTGCTAGAACGAGGTACTGTGACTAATATATACCTTGAATCACTTTTGGTGGTGGAAACCTAAGTGCCGCTTCACCATCAGTTCGGAAAAGTTCCTTGAACAATGGTATTGGGCTAAGATCGCTTAGTATATCAGTAGGAAGCTTGATTCCACCTTCATAGAGCGAGCGCACATCTTCAAAGGTGTTAAACTCAGGCTCATTGAATTGTAATGTAACTATAGATCTCAACCGTGGTATGACATTTTGAGATGCAGATTTGAGTATGTGAACAAGAAAGTCTGATGACTTTGTGTGCCCAAATGATTCATCTCTTGGAAGGTAAACAGTGTCACTTCGACTTTCACTTTTAGGTTCTGTTCACACATATAATAACAATATATGTTTTAGAATCACAAGCAGAGTAAACATTTGTATCAACAAAAAGACACAATTCAATAGTAAACATTTGTATCAACAAACATTTGTTCCAGAATATGTTGTCTTTTTAGCATATCCTTTAATTTTGTTTATGTCAATAGTAAAGTTTATAACCTTTACTAGCTGCTTTCCTGCCGGTTCTCCCCCTTCGAGGGTAAGGGAGGGTGCTAGATCCTCCAACAACAGGACGAGCCAAACTAGCGTTCTTGTCAACATCACCCAAATCATTGTAGACATCATAATCATATATTCTTTCCCATTCCTTGCGCTCTCCTTTTCCATCTCCTCTTAAAGTCTTCAATTCTTCTTGTCTGTAGTACACTAATGGAGCTGGTGTTTCACTTGGAAGGTATGCCTACAAAATTGTAGTCATTGATGGTATCAAGTTTTTGGAAAAAAAGAATTTATATTCTAAAATAATATTTTTCAAGTTATATACTTGTTGGATATAATTTATATATATTCTTACCTTGTTGGCAAAGAAAATGCGTTTAGTTTTGTAATTTTTAGCATTGTAAACCCATGAGTTGCAAACAAAGTTGATGGTTCCATGGTTTGGAACATCTTCAAGAGTCAAGCTGACAAGGAAGAATTCACCACCTTGCAAATAATTCTCGATATAAAAAGCTCCTGGAGTTCCCATGTCATTGTCCCATTCAAATTCAATACTGAAAGCATTTTGTTTATCTCCCAATGTTGGTAAGGAGGTAATAACAGATTTCAGAAATGTTTTCTCTCCCACTTTGCCTTTTCCGGTTCCTGTATAAAAATGTCAAAAATTGGACTCTCAATTTCATTGATATGATGATTTTAAATAGTAGTAACACGTTATATAATAAGATAAAGAAGTTGTTACCATCCGCAACAGTAGCACTAATCAGCCAGAGAGCCACAGAACGGCGGAACAGGGCAGTGGCGGTGTCAAGTACATTACCGGCAATATCACCAGCAATATCGAAGAAACCGTCAACTAGACCACCGGCACTTTGAGCTGCAGTGAGTTCGTTAATGTCCAACACATTCTTTTGCATCAACACCACAGTTCCCTTCACCTTTTGGTGCCTATCAAAGAGACCTTTCACCAATGAACTCATCTTTTATGCTTAAATGTATTACACTATCTTTGGTAAATGAAAGAAAAGCTTGCTTGTGTCTTGTTACCATGGGGATGCTTAGTATTTATAGTAGTTCAAAAGAAATCATTGTTTATTATTCACTATAGTTTTTTACATAATTAATTTACTAATTAACAACACGTTTAAATGAACCTGTTTGAAAAACAAAAACACGTTTAAATGAACGTGACTCATTATATTTATTAAGAACATAGCCGGCCTGAGGTTTTAGAGAAAAAACTCTATCTTCCCTCTAATTTCTTCACTTTTTCATCCAACGGAGAAGAGTGATTTTGAGTCATATTTTTTTCTCTCCCATAATCACCCATTTGTATCGATCTTTTTGTCTCATTCACATAAATAAGTGATATCCACATTGATCTCATGTTTCTTTCGTGATTTTGTGTTTGTGTCACTTGAGTGCGATAATTTTTGTTCGTCATCTTTATGCATTGTTGTTTAATTTTTTGTTTTGTTGCAATGTTAATTTAATTTATATTGACGAATCAACTTCAATCCATTATAGATTTAAAGGCATAAATATCAAGTTCAATTGATTACTGAATTCAGTCAATGGCTTGAGCTTTAACATTAAAATTTTAAAGGCATAAATATTGAGTTTACTTTGATTTTGTGACTTTTATAGACATTTCGTTACTTTGTTATCAATTTACTTCAATCCATTATAGATTTGAAGGCATAAATATCAAGTTCAATCGATTAATTCAGTCAATGGCTTGAGCTTTAACATTAAAATTTTAAAGGCATAAATATTGAGTTTACTTTGATTTTGTTACTTTTATAGACATTTCGTTACTTTGTTATCAATTTACATGTTGTGGTTTTAGTCTCATGTTTAACTTAAATCAATTGAGCTACTCAATTTCCTATGATATTTTTGATGTATTATATTTTATTTTATTTTATTTTGTCAAGTAGCTTAATTGCTAGAATTCATCATTTTTCAAAATGAATAAATGGGGTGTCCAGGGTTTGAACCCCAACCCCGACATATAACAATACATGTCCCTGCCAACTGAGTTATGCTCACGAGGATTTTGATGTATTATATTAATTTGAACTAATGAATGACTGTTTTGTTTAGTAATAAAAAACACGTTTAAATGCAATTGGGGCACAATCTTATGCTAATTTTTCGATGATTATCTTGTTGTATATAAAATAATAATATATTCCTACGTTTCATTATTATTTAGATTGTCATATGTATTGTTAATTAGGTACTGACGTGTGTATGCATTGGTAGTTTCGATCACGGTTGAAATTGATGGCCGTTTGGGACCCCATTTTAGGAGGGACACCAACTATTTTTATAATTAAAAAATTAAAACTATATGTACTTAAAAAACTATATACAAATTGCTAATGTTAACATGTGTTTTATGGACACTTGTTAAATAGGTTATTGGAAATTAGATCTCAAGTTCAAAAAGAACAAATTGCTAACTTCACCCCTTTAAATTGTCTAATGTTAACAAATTATCCCTTTAAATCATATGGTTTCCTTCACCCCTTTGGCAAAAATAATGTATTTTGCTTGAGTTCTAGTTAGTGCCACCATGAATTGTTAATTTGTCTTCCAACTAATACTCGAGCCATAAAGAGTAAACACAAAATCCGATAAAGATTTTCTTGTGTCCACATTTCTCGCATACTCGGGATCCACATACCCCTCCAAAGTGTCTTCCTCTTGAGATTCTCTTATGTACTTCAAACCTATTTTCATAGACACGTTCAAGTATCTCAACACCAATTTCAAAGTTTGCCAATGAACAAGAGCAGTATTTTCTATAAGTTGACTCACTACACTGACTCTATAACAATTTCTTCAAAAGACACACCTTAGACTTTTCCTTCAGAAAACCTTGTGGTTTCTCCATGTAGATAGACTTTTCAAGGTCTTCATGTAAGAATGTAGTCTTAACATCCATTTGTTCAAGCTAAAGTTTGTATTGATTCATGAAGGTCATAAGTATCCTTATGGGACAATGCTTCACCAAAGGTGAGAAGATTTCATTGTAGCCAATCCAATTAAATTGAGTGAAACCCTTTGCAACAAGTCTTACATCTTCTATGCGAGGAAACGGACTTCCACTTGAATCTAATGCTGGAGTTTGATCCTCCACATCTTCTTTATCTTCACCTCAACCTCAACCTAAGTATCATCTACCCTTGTTTCTGGTTTTGAAGTCTCTAGGTATTTTCACTTAATCCTTATGCGGGTCAAATCAAAAGTAACACCCCTGCTTTATAATGACTCTCGATCCTCCTCCATATTCCAACTTCCACTTCCAAATTTACCCTATGTTATTTATCTAGTATTCAATGTTCATAAAATTATAGTTTGTTCGATTTATCTTTTTCTAGCAAACCTTGTTTATCTAGTACTACTAAACCTCTTTCAGTGACATGATCTAACCTTAAATTTTGGCATAATACTTACTGATGTGCGAGCATAGGAAAAATCTTCTTTATCAAATGGCGTTGTTGCTGGGAAATGCATCAAATTAGTTTTATTTTGCTTGAGAACAATTTTTTCGAACCTGAAATATTTTGCTTAAAGCGCCCAGTGAACCATACATAACTTGTAAATATTTTGTTTTCTTTATTTTAGTTTTAATTGATGTTGTTTACAATCTTTATAACACACTTGACTATTAACTATTGGTATAGTTGTTTGATTGTTTTGTAAGCAAGGCAAAACTTCCAAAAATTAGCTGATATATGATCTCGAGATTGAAAGGAATCAAAGAAGAAACAAACGCCAAACAAACAAAAGAAGAAAATATCTTCCACAATCAACAACAAATATGGCCAACAACGAAGAAACACTGACACCATTGACGAACACTAATAGTCCAAGAAGGTGCCTGGAAACAACCAGAGACAGATCAACTCTTGCACTCAACTCCTCTCACCCAGAATGGACCTTGAAGATCCTATCAACCACTTGGCTGAAGTTCTTTAATTCCCTTACCCCGAGAGACTTTGGCAGAAGGACCAACAGGGGAATGATCACTAATGGATTCTAGAGAGCCCACCCATTGTCATTCGACATCAAAAATTTGGTGATGACTAGATTGAAGGACAATGTGTACGATGGAGGAGAGGTACAAGACCCTAACTAATTAATACCTCGGCAAGTTTTACAAGATATGCCAATATTGTTGTCCAAATGGTATCACAAAGGAACAGAAGAGGTTGTGACTTTTTCAAATGTCGCTCAATGGTAGGAACAAAGACTAGTTAACAACTTTATCAAGTGGATCCATTAAAAATTATGATGAGTACGAAGAAAAATTTATTGGACGGTTCTTTTCAGTCACGAAGTTCATGGCAAAGCAGGTTGAGATAACCCACTTCGAGAAGAAAGAGAATGAATCCATTTACGACACTTTGGAGTAAAGGAAGGAGTAATCAAAATCAAAGTAGTTTAAATCAACAAGAACAACAATAAACTGACCTAGAACTAAGTGTGAATCAATACGACAAACATAACCAAAGAAACCACGATAAGAAAGAAGAGAAAAAACAACACAACAATATTTGTTTACATAATTCATACAGGTTTATCCTAAATCTAGGGGGAGAAAAGCTCTCCAATTAACTAGGAAATGAGTGATACAAAGAGAAAATTTGTTGTTCACATTTCTTAAAAGGCTGAAAAACGCCAGTAAAAGACGTAAGTGACCCGACCACAGTTAACTATCGAGGTTCCTTCGGTAGTTAACTGTCGATGTTCTGTTATAAGAACATAACAGACATATGAATTTCCAAAACTCCATTGTTGCGGTTTTTGCATTCTTAGGTGCGATTTTGTCAAAGCTAAAGCCATTCAACGCCAATTCTAAGCACAAAATCAAGTAAGTGTTTTGAATCCTATTGCATTGATTTTTTTATTGAATTGTTAGATTTCTTGGAAATTTTTTGACATATTTAGGTTTTGTTAATTTTAGATTTGATGATGATTTTTGATTGATTTGTTATATGTTGTTTAGAATAGAATTGATTGAATTGTGTTAGAAAATGTTAGGAATTGTTAGAAATTTTTAAGTATTATTAGAAATTTTTAGGAATTGTTAGAAATTGTAAATTTTTTTAGGAATTTATGGTAGAATTTTTATCCGATGTTTTGATCCGATTTTTGCATCGTGTAGAAATGTCTTTGAAACAGGGCGATACTACTCAATTAAAAAAAGAGGGTGAGAAGATATCTAATCTCTTTTGACATCGTGTAGAAGAGATCTAACCCCAATGTTCATTTGGTTGACCGCTTGCCTATTTGTATGAATGGATAGACGGCGTATAGGAGTGATCTCCTTGTTGCTTGTGAGTCGCTTGAGGATTAGCTTTGGAGCTACCTCGTTTCTTTTCTTTGGAGTCTTAGTTAGAGTGCTAATTAGGATGTCAAACTTATGTTATTTATTATGTCCTTGAGACTTGTTGCTCATTTATATTTGAGTCCTTATATTTTATTTGGTGATGAATTATGAGACCTATGACATGGTTATGGAGAACTGTTTAAGTTGTTGAGATCATTTTGTATGTTTGTCTTCCGTTGCGAATTTTTTTATGAAAACCAATTATGCATGTTTTGAGAAACGAAGTCGTAACATCTAAACTCTTTTGAAAACAATTATTTATTTTGCATGTTTTATTGCTTAAGGGGTTTAGGGTGTTACAAGTTCCAGAGGAGTTATGAATTGAATCCTTTTGTATCTAGACTATAATGAGTTTTCTAAGATATGTTTTACATTTTAATATTGTTTGATTAGTGTTTTAATGAATTGTTTTTTTATTTTGTTTTATGATATATACCTAGATATTGTTGAACCTCCCATTGTTCCGAAGTCTATTATATTGATAATTTTTTTTGATCAAAGCAAGAGAAATTAAATTGCAAAGCAGGAGGAGGCCTGAACCTTATTACAACAAAAAAGGCCAACTATGACCATTCTCATCTAAAACAAATCTATGCTAAGAATATGAGTACAACTCAAAAGAAAGCTTCTAAAAACTTAAAACATTCATGTGGGTTAACCAAACTATATAGATCAAAAGAACTTTGCCTACAACTTTAGTGGGATATCCCTTTCTTTGATCGGGTTTGTATTCCTTCATTGCTTGTTCCTTTATTATGTTGCAGTTTATGCTTGTTTTTCTTCCTTTTAGAGACACATGGAGTATATAGGGTAGGGTATAGGATATCCTCCTCACTAGCAACATCTATGTTCTGATCATCTGACCCCTCCAAAGATTGTTCATCCGATGCTAAATCACCCCATAAAGTTTTTAGAATTTTAACACTTTTTAAAGCATTAATGGTAGCAGTTGAAGAGATTGCAGGATAAGAGCTAACTGGTCGATTGTCAGGACCGAGTGCTAATGTGGTTTTGATGGGCACAACCATAGACAAAGTGGGAGAAGAAGGCATGGGGAATGACTGGCTTCCAAGGGCCTTAGACTTCTCATGCAGGGCAGTGCTATTAAACATAGAATCAGAGGGCCTTGATTGCACAAAAGTATGTGTCTCAGTCCTAGTTATTAACACTGAACTAGCCTTTACTTGAGGATGAACAAAAAAAGTCTCATTGGTAGCTATCTCATTAGCAATAACAAATGAGAAATCATTGTCCTCACTAATCAAGTCAGAGGCATCATTCGTTAACCCCTCTAAATATGAGATGTTCTCAATATCACCAAATGAGTGATTTCCTTAAACATCAAAATTCATAGAACTACTTCCTTCCTTGTCAGAGTTATCATGAACTCCCTTATTCAAATCTGATTTTCTTGTCTGCTCCAACACAAAGGGAACTATGGGGGATTTACCAGACAAAGTACCTGAACTAACAACATTGGTATTATGATTTGGCACTATGGACTGTTTTCTATTCCTCTCCAAGATAGTATTCACACCAGAAGAAGGCTTCTCAATGGCTATTGTGCCACCATTAGTAGTATTCAAGTTTCCCCCAATGTCAGTATTCTCTTCTACTTCTGTCTCATCACAGACCAAAACAGAAAAAGGGTTAATGAGCGTAATATCAGCATCACAGTCAATGGTAATAACATCATTATGTTCATGAGATCTAGCAATCTCCCTTGATTGCTTAGTAGACAAGTTGGTGGTTAACCTTGTATTTCTGCTTTGGTATCACCTTAAGATTGCCATGACCAGCACCATCAGCTGCTACATTATTAGCAATTTTCTTACATTGCTGAAGAGAATGCCCTATAATTTTGCAATGATTACAAAATAACAAGTGCTTTTCATATGAAACTTTAACATGAAAAGCATGATTATCTCTTTCAACTAGCACAAAATTATATAATTTCGAGGATAGATCAACATCCACCAAAACACGGGCATATAATCCGAAAAGTCTTTTATTAGTAGCTTCATCAATAGAGAGGGGGGTGCCAATACCTGAAGCAATCTCGAAAAGAGTTTGTTTGTGCCAATACTCTTGTGGAAGGTGCATCAACCTAATCCAAATCTGCTCGTGCGTTTGAACCTGGTTTTGCGGCTTAAAATCCTTCGTCCAACAGAAGAAACGAAGCAACCCAGGGCTGAGATTAATCAACCTCAATGACCATATCTTCCTCATATCTTCAATTGAACTGAAACTGAATTCAAGGAAACCCTTACCCAGAGGCACAACATACTAGTTTTTGATGTCCTTCCACACAGCATTGAGTTTTTCCTTCAAAATCTTCGTGGTTACCGGCGAATCGCCTTTGCGAAGCATTAATCTACCATGAAGATTGTGCTTGCAATCTTCCAAACCAGCTTCATACTCCAATTGAGAGATTTTAACGCTAATAGTATCTCCTTTAATCACCCTAGGAGGAAGTTGATTGACCTGAATATCACAGGCACGAGAAACAACTTGTGCAAACGAATTCCCTGTAGTCTCTTCCGCCGCCGCCGACGGCGGTGCTAAGAACTTCTGGGGACAGAAGGTGGCCATATCGTCTATTCTATTGATAATGAAAATATTTTTTCTCTGAAAAGAAATATGATGATCGAGAAGAGATGATTAATTAGGTTAATTTTCAAACAAGAAAGACAGAATTTACTATTAATATAGTTATATTTGAAGGTGGCTTCCGACGTAGAAAACTAAAGTTTGTGTTCAGTTGTGAAGGAGGCGGTGGGTATAAAGAAGGAACGTGTTTATGGAAATGCAGATGTCCATTCTGGTTTCGTGGTTTTTTAGTGCATAAAAAATATGGAGCCTTGATGTTGTTTTAGGATTGCATAATCATAAGATGCAGTCAAAGTTAGAAGGTCATTTTTTGATTGGTCGTTTAAATATTTTGTCGACTTCAAAAAATAGATGGAAAGACAAGGGTTGCAAAGCAAGTTTACAATCCTCGTTAGAGATACAAAAACACCATCAGAGGTTGGAGAACAAAAATAAAGCAATTGTGGAAGTGTTTGAAGAAAGCAACTCTACTTTCACGTATAAACATTTGGTGAGTCAAAAACTGTTCAAAACATGTTTTTGGTACATCCTAAACACGTGAAATTGTTTAATACTTTTTCTACTCTTTAGTTAATTCATTTCACTTACTTCCTTTAATCACTAATATAATCAAAAAGGCACTTATAAAATTTATTTGAATTACTTATATATCCAGTATTGTATATTAAATACGTCAGTTATTCTGTTAATAAAAAAATGGTTTTTTTCTTATGATAGTGACGGTAATGAATATAATATATCAATTACTAAAATGTATTGTTTAAGATAGTTCGCATTAGTCATATAACTCAATACCCAAAACACAGTGACTCACATTTTGTAAGTAGTAGTACAATAAAATAAAAATTTGAATTCAATATGACTTTAAATTGGAGCAAATTTTGTTATAATATTGTACTTTCGTATTAAAATAATCAATTTTTTACCTTATGAGTTGATGTATGTAGTGGAAAAACAAGTGGTCTACATGAAATATAATTACTATGGTCTACTACCTTTTCAACCTTATCATCTTTTTTGGTCATGCCATATTGCATATTTGTATAAGCTTCCATGTTCATAATTATTTTCTTAAATTATGAAGTTTGCATTTCATATAGGTCAAATGCATCCAAAGGTCCTTTAGGATTTTTATTTTTCCTAAATTGGTCCTTTAAATTTCAAAAGTTCTAAATAAGTCCTTTTAATTTTTAAAACGTTTCAAAGTCATATAGTCAGCGTTTGAATTTCTATAAAATGTCAAATTAAACATTAGTTGCAAAGCAATAATATTAGGTACATAGAGTAGAACACACAATACAGTGCTTTTAAGGTTTTCCCTTATGAAATTTGTGGTATTTCATCACATAATTAATGACTCAAACCGTGTACCAGTCCCTTTTGCTGCAAATTAATATAAAGATGAAAGTAAAACTATGCCATAAAGATGTCAAATTAACGGCCACGTTATCTTGTTTTAAACGGTGGCTGACGGACAGTATGACTTTGAAATGTTTTAGAAACTAAAAGGACTTATTTAAGACTTTTGAAACTTAAAGGACCAACTTGAGAAAAACAAAAAACTTAAAGGACCTTTGGTTGCATTTCACCTTTCATATATCATATAATAAGTCCATCACAATAAAAGGTACTACCATAAGACCAAAAAAAAAAAAAAAAAACAAAAAAAAAAGATAATAAAAAAAAAAATAAAAAAAAAAAAAAAAACATAAAAAAAAAAAAA
>Ga0228710_1007229_pt1 | contig 16502 bp, 16 predicted proteins | sample MedpolnodulmetaG_FD_177995 | JGI IMG/M metagenome (GOLD analysis project Ga0228710, IMG submission 177995) | Root nodule microbial communities from Medicago polymorpha collected in Santa Monica, California, United States - pink nodules | ecosystem: Host-associated > Plants > Roots > Nodule... | reverse complement strand
AATATAAAGCCACTTAATAAAATATTAAAACACCACAACATGTCATAAATCAACATAAATCATATAAGTCATATAAAAGACTCTAAACTCAACCAAAAATAATTAAATAATAAATTGGGGCGTTACAAGTAAAGTAAATACATTTTTGCCCAACTAAATGGAAAAACATACGTTCGAATGCAGGTTTTCTGCCATGTATCGAGATGGAAAATATTCTCCAACATGCCTCACTTGGTGAGATATATCTACAATCTAGGTATTGTTTGATTTCATCTAGAGGTTGCTGAAAGTTTCTAACCTGAGGTTGTCCATTAACAATTGAAGCTAAGATGCGATCATATCCTTTGTGAATTTACTTGAACAGGTATTTAATAGATGTACTTTGGTTACACCATTCCATACTGATATGAGCTTGATAATTCAATAACAATCTTTTATTGTAAGGCACAACATTTCTGTTGTCCAAAGTGATACCATTCTTTACAACGGTATAAGTGTTTGAGGATATCCATCTTGATCCACAATTGTTTGCTCAGTAAACCTCGTTGGAAAATATTTTGAACAATTATCCTTTTTCATGCAAGGTGAGGATATTCTAGCAAGACCACATGGGCCATGAATCATATGATTTTTCACTAAATTGTACAAGTCAGGATGTTTTTGGGATCTGGTATCTCTGTAGAGATAATCTGGTCAATATTCGCCGGTGCTAGATACTTGCTTGATGGATGTAGAAAAATTAGGATGTGTGCATGTGGTAAGCCTCTTTTTTGGAACTCAATTGTGTATATATCTGAGATAAGTAATTAACACATAGTTAGCAAATGCAACAACAAAAAAGTAGATTTATTTTAAAAATAATACGTATATTAGAATAGAAATCTTACATGCTTGAACCTTGCCAAGTATGTGTTTTTTTGTTAAGTCTCTCATCAACTCATCAAATTTGATTTTAAACACTCTTGCAATGATATCAGGCCTATATTGTGGCTTCAAATTGAACTTTGCTAATTCTCTACTGATTTCAGGCCAGTTAGGATTGCATGTGAAAGTAATGAATATGTCCGGAAATCCTAATGAACTTGAAATTGCCATTCCATCAAAATAGAGTTGATCCATGTATCTCTTGCTTCCTACAAAGGTCGAAGGTAAGATGACTCTTTTCCCCTTGATAATCTGTTAATTATGATTGTTTGTAGAACTTGATTCATTAAGTTGTCTGTATTTTCCAACCCTCAGTTTCGACTGATTTTTTCTGATCCAATTAAGTCTTTCTGCTTCCATCATAGTATAACAATCAACTAAGAATTGTTGGAAAAGTCTCCTTGAACAGATTAAAGTTCTGGATTCTAAACTTGTTATTTGTATTCTAAATCCAACCCACTCTTTTATTGTCAACCTTGTTTTTCTTGTAACAACAACATCATCCTTAAACTTGTGTAAAATGTCGGGACGATATCCATCTTCACCGTTCGGGAATAGTAGTGGATACTGGAAACCAAGATAACTTGCATAGAATTCATCTATTCTTTGCAATTTTCCACTTTGGCCTTGCATGATTATATCCCTATGAGAAGCTGAGTCAATATCTCCTACAATGAGTGCTGCTACTTCTGAAACAGTTGGTTTGTTGTAAACCCTTCCATCCTTTTGCCTATCAGAGATAAGTTTCAACTTGACATCTTGTATATGTCCATTTCTAAGCATATCTCTTGCCATTCTGAAAGCTTGAGTATGGACATTGTTGTGATCAAGCATTGTCTTCAATTGTTTGACTAATTTTGCATCAACATCTTTCTTGTCTCTGTCATGAAAGAATTCACATATATGAAGTATAAGAAGTATTGTCCAAATGATAACATACAAACAAAGTATTAAAAGATTGTAATGGGAATTGTAGAATTCCTAGACTTCTCTTTTCTTTCCTGATACCACATCAACGCTCCACAATCAGGACACTCCCATACGGGATCTCCTATATCGGCATAGGTTGTATTGATTTATAAAGTAAACATTGATTATGTCAGATATTGCGTAATGTATAATTTCACATATGCCAAATTATTGATTTATACATCATTAATTACGTTATGTTATAATGTCGAATATATGTTAAAATATTGCACATTGGAAATCTAATATAATTTTGAGATATTGCGTAATGTATACCTTACTGATATGCTTCATCTTCATCTGACATATTGTCTTCACTATCACTATCAGAGTTTGATGAATGAGTTGCATTTGAATCTGAGTCGGATGAGGAGGTGTTAACAGTTGCATTATTAGTAGTTGTATTCGGCATAGTTGAGTACCTCTTAGCATAATAGTCAACATCAGTCTGTATAGGATTATGTCTGGTATGAGATTGAGAGTGTGAAGATGAAGTGGCTGCAGATTGGTGCAAATGATTAGGATCATTAACATATGTGGAAGGTTGGGTTTCCCTATTTTGCATAGGTTGTTTGCCACGTATATGAGTATCTGCAAAAGGATGGTTTTGGGAAAACATTGGTTGTTTCCTATTCCTTTGTGCAGGTTGTGTAGTATATGGTGTAGGTATAGGTTGTGGTGTATGATTGGTGTTGGTTGGTTTGTTGTGAGTTCAGGAATAGCAGATACATTTGGGGCAGTTGTTGTTGTTTTAAGAAATTTGTCCATAAGATTGAGCCCAGGTATATATCTAATAGAATTGTTAGAAAGTGGTATTGTATGAGATTGGTGTTGGGACTGCTTAGGTTTTTTGGCATGTCTGTTTGAAGGTTGTGATGTATTGATTGTAGCTAAAATTTGTGGTGTATTCAGAGTGTTTTGCATCATGTTAGAAGCTATTGCAGGAGATGCATAAGGTTTGGTGGCAAATTTTGCAGTTTTTAGTATGGCTGATTTGGTAGAAGGATGGTTTTGGGAAATCATTGGTTCTTTCCCATTCGTTTGTGCAAGTTGTGGTGTATATGTTGTAGGTATAAGGTGTGGATTATGATTGGTCTTTGATGGTTGCTTTGTTGTGAGTTCAGGAATAGCAGACACATTTGTAGCAGTTGTTGTTGTTTGTGCAAATTTTTCCATCAGATTGAGTCCAGGTAAGTATCTAAATGAATTGGTGAAATTTGTTTGAGTATGAGATTGGTGTTGGGACTGCATAGGTTGTTTGGCATGTCTATATGAAGTTTGTGATTTATTCATTGAAGAACCAAATTGTGGTGTATTGATAATTTTTGGTGCCATGTTGGAAGCGATTGCAGGAGAGGCATATGGTTTGGGGGTAGGTTTAGTGGTCTCAGGAAATTTGTCAAGAAGATTGACGCTAGGTACATTTCTTGTAAAATTGTTAATCGCTGGGTGAAATTTAAAATTGTAACATGAAGATTGAGACTGATCTATATTCCTTGTAATATTGTTGTTAACATTTGATGAAGTCATATGAGATAGTTGTGATTTTGCAGATTCAGTGTTCAATGTTTGAAGCCTAATTTTTTTATTCAAACTTGTTGAGTTTTGGATGTTCTGAGCATTTGGTTTCCTAACCAAATTTGGACATGGTGGTGTTCTAGAAACAGGTAAAGACATAGTTGGACTAACCTCAATATTTTGTGTATCATTTCTGACTTTAGGAGATAATGTGTTTGAATTTTCGTTTACAGTCAACGAAGTAATGTCAGATAGAGGAGATGATGTAGATTGAGTTTTGGATTTCTTCTTCTTAGTCTGTTGCATTATAATTCTCCTTTTCCTGGCATCTCCAGAGGTCTTTTGAAATGATGGTGTGTTATGTTCCATGGTTGCTTGAAAACTGTTGCAGAAAATTATTTGTAAGAATTAGTATTGAATAAATCTTAGCAATAAGTTATATAGTGTACAATGTGGGTATGGTTATGTTTTAAGAGGGATAGTGTTAACAGATTCATCACATGGTTAGGAACTATGTTTCTGAAACAGAAAAAAAAAAGGAATAAACACATGATTTAAAAAAGTTATTTGTAAAGTTGAATGTTTTAAAATATAAGAAACTTTTAAAGAAATAGCATAAGGATGAACCTCTAAAAGATGATGATATGTTCTTAAAGTTTTAAGGTCATACCTGGATTGAATGTTTGATCAGGTGTCCATGAATTCGAAAAACTTATCTCCAAAATTTTATGGACTGTGTATAGAAATTCTATAAAGTCAGGTAAGAATTGTTGGTATTGTTGACCACAAGAAGTAAGGCTAAAAAAGTTATGGCATGAAAGAGTATTACTGTTATAGGTGTTAATAATATTAAAATATTAGTAATGAACATAACAATTTTTGAAGTGAAGAAATAATGTTTAATTTTCAATATAGAAAACCATCATTGTAATAGTGCAATAGAGCATTGGTTACTGTTCCATCTGATTTTTTTCTTATCTATCTGTAGATGCTATTGTTCAACATGATGAATTGTTGGTTGAGAAGTGACAAAGCTCAATTTGCATTTAATGCTCGGCACATATATTGAAGAAATATATTGTAGACAGAAGATCATAGTACTATATAAAGTTAATTGTTTAGACCCTTATTATAATAATTCTCCCAATAAAGTTGTTTTTACAAAGAAAAGGGTTGAAAGCAGTGGTATGGTACATGTGGGATACAGATATGTGTGCATGAAAATGGAAAGATATATCCCGTAAAATAAAGAGCTAACATATTATATATTGATTTTGTTCAATATTTGGTATACAGTAGGAAGCCTATGAATCACAAGTAAATAAGGTGCATCCCAAATTTAAATGAACACTTAAGGAAGTTAGAGAACCTGGAATGATGAAATACCACATTGGTTCCTAGTTTTCTCAATTGATGAAAAGTCTTTAGGTGGAAATGGTTTCCATATAACATGGGAAAAGGCATTTCACTTTAATTAATAAATCGTATTTTCTGAAAATGAAGACTGACACAAATTGTGCTATAAGATAGATGAATAGAATGTATAGATAGTTAAAGTGTTTGGAAGTTCATAAAAAAACACAAAGACTGATTTTGAATTCACATAAGAGGCAAAGTGAATGGTATGCCCGATAATCATAGTACGAAGATTCAATCTATTCAAGTATGCATATAAGTTGTATTAGTAAGATGAAATAAGATAATGATTTTTATATAGTACATTGAAAAAAATCTTTATGTAGTATGATAAGTTTAGAGTGTTGATATAGGAGAAGTAAATAAAAATTGATAGTGTTTGTTTTGAATATTGTGTTGATATCGTGGAGAATTATAAGTAAAACGTGAAAATAGTAGATTAAAACCAAAAGAGGTCAATTAGATAGATGTCTTGTATCACTTGGGAGTTGGATCAAACCCCAAATGAATACATTGTACTAATTATATTACAAAAGATAATAGAACAAATTCATGATCAATGATGAATGATGAAAATGTTGACATTGTAGAACTTCTTATAAAACACCTTTCTCAATTGATCCACTAAAAAACTGCAATCCAACAGCAAATTTATTTCTTCTCTTGCTTGATGAGTTTGACCCTCTTAGATGAGGAATGTTTTGCAGGAGGGATATCTTCTGGACTTGTTGATGGAGTTGGGACACACCTAGGATTTCCCTTAGTAGGAGGTGTTGTGTCGAGCAACTCAATGTCAGCGACATCAGCTAGGGACTTGTTGGAAGAAGGTGTCATTTGGGAAAGTCCGTCCAAATCCTTGCTGCTAGCTGGAATCTTAAAGCTGCTGATTGGTGTCATCTGAGTGAGAAGTTCTGGATCATATTCAAAAGTTCTAGACAAGTCATGCTGCTCAATAATGTGCAATAAAACCGTATAAAGTTTAGTGTGGCATTAAATTTGTAAGCATATAGTTATAATTGAGAATTTGTAATATACTTACAACTGAGTCTATGATATTCTGACTGTCAACAATGTTATCAGGAGCTTCCTGAACATGAATTGGTGCAGTAGCCTAAAAGAAATATGCAGAATCAGGTATTTTATGTTATATATTTTGAGCATGATATGTTGCTTTAATCAAAAAATACCTGGAAATGAGGAAATTTCTCGCAGACTTGATCAACAAAAGCTTGATCTGTGTTAATGCAGACGACAGAGCAAGACTTTCATTTAGGCTGCCACTTGACCTTAGCAACCCAGGTCTTCTCAGCAAGCTTATCCATCAACATAGGGTATTCAAAACGGTCAGTAATACCAGCCTAAACAAAAATAGAATATTGGAAATAAGATGAAAATGATTGTGCATGCTAAAAAAACTTCAAACATAGTATATAAGTGTCAATGTACATACATTAATCATGTTGATTCGTAGGTCAGCCGCAGAAATTTCCAATAACTGGGTCACCTCAGCATCCCAAAGAACAAAAGTTGTTTTAGTATCTTCATAGGACACATCAAGTTCAAGTTTGTACCTGGAAACAAAGGGATATTATGTTAGTCTTATAACACATAGATTGCACAATTGAAAGTATTCATACAGTTGGATAGTATTATCCCATTTTACCTAACTATCTCAGTCTCAGTATTATGACCAGAATCACATGTGTATGGAGGTTTGTCCCCTTTTGCTTGTTTCGGACATTTGTGGCAAGCAAGGTAGTACCAGCCATGCTTAGTTGAATCACCTTATCAATTGTGGCAACGGTGACCACATAGGTAATCTACATAAATATATATCATAGTTTAAGGAGCAATTTCTGGTAATGGAGTATTTTAACTTAAACAACTAAAAGAAGACAATAATGTATACCTGATCAAGTTGGACAATGTGAGAGAGTGGTAAAACTAAATTTTTAGATAACAACTCATCCTCAGAATTAAACTGTGAACCGGTCATGGATTGTGTACACAGAAGCTGACTTTGGGAACAAAGTGGACCTTCCTTGGGCAATCTAAAAAAACATCAGTTAGCATATGAGAGAAAGTAAGTGTATACCAACATGATGTAACTTTAAGAGATAATAACCATTCTTTAAACTCCATCATTTCAGCAACATCATCATTGATAAACAGCTTTGTATAGCAATAAGTGTTTGAAACACTTAGTGGGAAGCGTCCTGCTTTGACAAATAAAAAGCGGATCAAAGTTAGAAAATAAGTTACAGGCGAAGATGTAAGTAAGAATCAGAGTCATTAAGACAACTTAGACTACTCAAGTAAAATAGACCTTCTTCTTTGAGTTTTGCATATGTCAACATAACTACCACAGGTCCAAACTCTTTCCTATCATTGTTAAACTTAAGGAACTTTCCAGCATAGTCCTCCCATAAAGTGCAGTTAATAGAAATGTCACTATAATTGAGACAGTTTGAATAAGATCCAAAATCAAACTTAGAATCACAAGTTTCAATGTGTAAAATTAGTAGCATATATACCTGTGATCTTTCATAGTGAAGTTAACTTGCAATTTTTTTCCTGTCCCTTCATTAAGTTGACAATAGCCCATGTCTTGAACAACCTCGATAACATTTAGTAAAAAAATTAGGGGGATAAGATTATAGTAAACATAGATACTGACATTGACTTAGATTTGAAACTAAAGCTTAACTTACGGTAAAGGATATCTGGTTTCCACTTTCCTGCAACAATTTCAGCAAAAGGTTTGAACTTAATACGGTGATTAGGGATGTCATGTTCTTTGAGATACTCAGCAGTAGTCCCACCAGTCCACTTTAACTTGAACTTATGCTCAGAAGCTTTGAAAATCACATCATTGGGTAACACATGGAAGTTACAGAGCTTGTAGGTAGAATTTTCTTCGATGATCTTGTCATACATTGATTTGTATTCTGTTGGGATAATGACTTGAATATCATTTCCCTATTAAGAACAACAATAAAACAGTTATTGAATAAGTTATAATAATAAAAGTCATAACAAATTTTAAGATCTATATTACCTTAACATCAACTATAACCATCTCTAGGTGCTCCTTCCCATCTTTCACAACTGTCCATTTATCTTTGACTTTGACAACCAATTTCCAGAAGTCCTTTTTGTCATTAATATCACTTACAAATTGAACTGGTCTTTCCATATTCGCGCCTAAAGTCTAAAGACATAGGCAAGAGGAAAACAGTGAGATTTATTGTCCAACAATAACACTGTAAAGCCAACAAAGGACCAAAACATACAGGAAATCCAAGTAAACTAAATCAGAAACCTACTTATTAAAGAACACACATCCAAACAACAGATAAAGAACATAACAAAGAAGTAACAAAACAACGAAGAAACTTATATGTAACCTTCAATCTAACAAAGTACACTTCAAAAGAACAATGAAAATACACTTTTAAGTAAACATAACACTGTAAAGCCAACAAAAGACACTTTAAAAAACATAACAAATGAGCATAAGATACAAGAAATCTAAATAAAATAAATTAGAAACCAACTTATTAAAGAACACACATCCAAACAACAAATAAAGAACATGACAAAGGAGCAAAAAAACACTTTAAAAAACATAACAAAGGAGCATAACATACAGGAAATCGAATATAAGTAAGAATGCATGAATATAGAACAAACAACATGAACCTAAGTGTTATATGTATGTATTAGAATAGAAACAATACATATTGAAAATATGAAAAAGTAATCGTGAGCATTGATGTATGAGTATAGATTTGAGACCTAAAGAAGTTTGAGTTGAGAGAAAATGAAAGCATTTACCAGATAGAAGTTGAAAGCTGTTTTGTTCCTTTAGTGTAGAGGTTTGAACTTTGGAAAGTGTTTGTAGTGTTATCGTTGGTATAAGATATGAGTGTTTGATATTGAGAAGTGTGATCTATTTGATTGATTGGGTCTTGGTCATGATAGGTATCTACCAAAACCGTACTTCTCCTTTTTCATGTAAAAGACCATCTAGAGAATTTAGTTGGCATTCTAAGTTGAGTTGTAATGGGTGTACAGGTGATTTAAGCCAAAGTAACTGAAACAACACCAAACTGTACTTAGATGACATCACAGTAGTTAGATGATGTAATTTAGTTATGAAAAGTGATTTTAAGACTTCATTTGTCCTTAATTCCTTGACGTGGCAGTCAGCAAGCATGGGGCATAAAGGGATTTTCCACAACATATGTTTTTCTTATATTAAGAGGGATGCAATATGTATAAGTCATTTGGTGTCTTATTAATAATTTTTACAAATAAGTTAGAAAGGAAGATATTTGCTAGACTACAAATCATTTTTCCCTTCATAATCCCAGTGTTACACATTCACCATATTTGAGTTTAATGTGGCAATTAACATGTTATTTTGACACTCAAATTTGAAAAATGAACATATGTTAATGTTCACACAATGATTATGATGATAAAATTAATGTCACATAATTTTACTACTCAAGATATTTGAAAACCCCTTCATAATCTTATAATCATTTTGGATTGACTTATTTGAAGTTATCTACTGACATAAACACTTGTTGGATTGTTTGAGAGAGCTAATGAAAATGACTTATGACCTGTTTATAAGTTGTTTTCAGCTTATTTTCGTAAGCTCTCCATGATAACTAACGTAAACAACTTATAACAAATATAAAAACCTTTTGGCTTTATTTTTATTTTTTGTTATATATAAATAGCTTACGTTTAAGAGCTTATGTGATAACGTTTATGCTATACGTAGCTAATTATGTTGTTTATCCAAACAGCTCCTAACAATGGTTGTCAGGTATAGCACTAATTATAAGTACTTAAGTATGTTGTGTTATCCAAACAATTGTTGTCAGGTTTAAGCTCAAAATTATATAAATCTTTGAACTTACACAAACTTACTTATCGATTCATATGGAGTTATTGATTTGTAATTGAAACTAAAAAGTTGTGTCAAATTATCAAAATTTGGATGTTGAACAATCAAATTCTGATATGTGTAATTCATCCTATAATTGAAATTAGTAATAGTGATCTTCACACGCCAATACTCCTAGTAGCTAAGCTTAATGTGTTAGTGAACTCGAACTGACACATGACTCGTACATCAAACCAAAGGCATAATGTTATTCATTTTGGGGGTGTTAACAATTGAGGCCAAATGTGGCACACTTGGAGATGGATTTGAATAAGAGACCCCCTTAACAGGAATCGCCTTCAGCTTCTCGGTGTTTCCTCATTGCCTCGTACTTAAATTCTCTTACCTTGCCTTGCCTTCCATATGTTTTTACTATAATCCATAGCTTTATATTAATTAATTCAATTAAATTGTTAACTAATTACGAGAAGTTAAATAAATTGCCTTGCCTCCTATATGCTTTTGCTGTAATATGGCAAGGCAATGTAAGAGAAGTTAATTACAACGCAATGTGGCAATTCCTGTGGAGGAGACGAATAGATCGCAAGTTATCAATGCAAGAAACGGCGAAATATAGGGTATCAGAAGCAAGATTGAATTCCTCCACAACCTCCTCTAACTTATCCACAAGAATATCACGCATATGGGTTGTCACGTCTCTTTGAATTGTCTTTGCGTAATTTCCTAATGGTTTCTTATTCAAATCCATCTCCAAGTGCGCCACATTTGGCCTCGATTGCTAACAACCCTGAAATAAATAGTATTAGGCCTTCCGTACAATGTACTAGTCATATGTGTCCAATTTGTGTTCACTGACACATTAAGCTTAACCACAAGGAGTATTGGCGTGTGAAGACCACTATTACTGATTTCAATTATAGGATGAATTACTCAGATTAGAACTTGATTGTTCAGCATCCAAATTTGGATAATCTGACCCAACTTTTCAGTTTCAGTTACAAATCAAAAACTTCATATGAATCAATAAGTTTGTGTAAGTTCTTTCAAGGATTTTGTATCTTATCAACATAAAATACTGACTGATATTTATTTCTAGTATAGCTAACAACCACTCTTAGGCACTGTTTGGATAAACAAATAGTTAAGCACTTATAGCAGATATGTTTATCACATAAGATCCTACATGTAATTTATTTATGTAACAAAAGATAAAGCTAAGTCAAAATAAAGGTTTTTATATGTGCTAGTGGTTTTCAAATTTCTTTACTAAATTTCTATGATATATTAATTTTATCATAACAATCATTGCGTGAACTTTAATATATGTTCCTATTTTCACCATAAAATAAAACAATATTCCTTGACACGGAACTTAGTATGTTTATTTAATCAGATGATGCATTAATGCTTTGCAAAGTTATGATTTACTCATGAAGACTGGTCCTATTCGCAAGCTACAATTCTGAAAGGATAAATCAACTTTTATTTTTTACCGAATTTTTTACAGAAAGAATGATTTTCAATTCATTGACTTGAAAAGGAATCCTTACACAGTGAGTTCATGATCTTGTTAGGGACACGCCCCCAAGATTTCATCCAACATTTAAAGTTAAAGCAGCTAGGCTATGAGCAACATTGTTACAAATTCTACTAACATATAGTACCCCTAATATTTTCTAGCTTAGCTAAAATCTGCAGACAGTCCTGGATTTTATTTTCTAACCACCGTTTATGCATCGGTCTCGAATATCAAGTTCTGGTAGTGTTGTTCTTCAGCCAATTGTAAACACCAATGCAATCCTATCGCTTCAGCCACTAGGGGGAGACTTGAATGTCCTCTCTTGTTGCAGCATACAGAACTGATCCTCTATGATTTCTAGCTATCAGTCCTCAACTGGTTTTCTCTCTCACCGAACAGTTTGCGCCCACATTGATTTTATATTTCTGTGCGGTGGGGGCTTCCCCTCAGTCTGAGCTACAACTGAGTTCTTAGAATGCAGTTGTCTCATATTTGCTCGGTTATATTCATCCACAAATAAGGCAGCTGAAGATGCTACATCCACCAGGTCAAAGATTGTGTTCTGATAAAGGTTGAGTATTTCTGTGGAGATTTTATTTCAACCGTAACAACTAGGGGTGGGAATAGGCCAGGCCTTGATGGCCTAAGAAAAAATTTACAAGCCTGAGCCTGATCTATGGTCTATCGTAGGCTGTTTTTCTTGGTCTGGTCTGACCTGAAAGCCTACTTCCATGCCTACTTTACATTAAGGTCATCAAATAGTTCATTTGACCTACTAAATAGGCTAAACATGCCTTAAATCATACTAAAAAGACTATTTCAATGCAAGCAAATTTTAACAACATTAAAGCCTACTTAAAAGCTTATCACAACAAAGCCTATTATGTTACTGATAGGTAGAGAAAAATATGTTTCGATTTTTAATGTATGTAATTATTTTTATATAAAAAATATATTTTTTAATAGATAGGTATTAATAGGCTGCCCTATCAGACTTAACATGCTTTTCTGGAAGTCTAAGCCTGACTTATTTAACTAAACAGGCTTTTTAAAAAGCTTATGCCTTGACCTCTCTACTAAACAGGCCAGGCCAGGACAGACTATAGCAGGTCATATCGTACACCCCGTTAGGTCGGCCTAGCCTATTCCCAACCATAAACAACACCATTTTCTTGTGATATGATAAAAGTAATACATTTTCATGCATTTGAACTCTTTCTCTCACAAACTTTTATTTCACAAGAATTCAATGACAAAGAAAGAGTGGAAAGAAAGTAATCTATTTTCCTCCATGCTTAAGCTATGTGAGAAGTAGTCAAGTAAAAGAATCGAAGGCTAATGTGTTGGTGAGAATGTATGAACTCTTCAAGATTGAAGAGACTGCACTAAGCATAGGGGCACAATGTAATGGTAACTTGACCATGCTATGTGTGTTTGTTTTTGGGAGAATAGGATTAGACCCTTGCTTAAGAAAAACCACATCTATTTTTGTAAGACTCAATTTTTCTACTATTAAATGATTTTGCATCCTTAATAGCCTGAAAGCTGCATAATGATTTCACTAAAATATTATGATTTGTTTTATTACAACTCATTTCAAAGTTTACATTAAGCCTGAAAATATGTTGGACGTTGAAGATAAAGCAATTGCAAGAGAATTGATGCTACTTGTTAAACACAAAGCTATTTCTCAAAAGTAGAGAGAGATATCTACAAAGAAATATTTGGACCAAGTCTTGAACTAGTACCTAAGAGAAGGAATTGGCTCATACTTATTTGGCATTGGAGTTTCGAAATATTGTCTGAATGTTAGGGAAAATTTGATGCCAAATCTATAGGCCCTTTGGGGCAATGATGTTTCCTCAACTATTTTATTTGTGTCTGATCAATGTATAGCTTTAGAAATTTCTTCTCATCAATCGACTGTTTATATTGCCGCAGTTTATGCTAGTACATATTATTTGAAGCGCCGTGCTCTTTGGGCTGACTTAACTCATCTGCAAGGGTGTTTTCACGGTCCTTGGTTATTTATTGGTGATTTTAACGCGGTTTTGGGTGCTCATTAGAAGCAAGGTCGTAGGCCTCCTCCACCTTTATCGTGTCTGGATTTTTTGAATTGGTCAAATGCAAATTTGTTAAATCATCTTCCTACTTTGGGTGCATTCTACACTTGGACTAATGGCAGGTTTAGCTCGAAAAATGTAGCTCTTCGTCTTGATAGGGCTATTTGTAATGAGGAGTGGATTAATTCTTGATATGGCTATTTATTTCAAATCCATTTTTACTGTCGCCAATAATTGTACTCCTAATGACTTGATTACGGAAACTATTCCTCCTTTGGTGTCTGTTGATGAGAATCGCATGCTTCTGCGGATTCCTCAGGGTGAAGAGATCAAGGATGCGGTCTTTGCTCTTAATGGGGATGGCGCCCCGGGGCCTGATGGGTTTGGTGGTCACTTCTACCAAATTTATTGGGACATAGTTGGTGCTGATATGGTTCAATCGGTTCAAGAGATTTTTACTTCTGGTGTGCTTGCTAATAATGTTAATAATAATCTCATTGTGCGCATTCCGAAGGTGCCTGGCCCGCGTGTAATGGGGGACTATCGCCCTATTGCTCTTGCTAATTTTCAGTTCAAAATTATAACTAAAATTCTTGCAGACAGGTTAGCAATTGTTACTATGAGGATTATATCTATTGAGCAACGTGGGTTCATCCGTGATCGAAAAATATCTGAATGTGTGATTCTGGCATCAGAAGCTATTAATTTACTTGATAAACGTCAGTACGGTGGTAATCTAGCTTTGAAGGTTGATATTGCTAAGGCTTTCGACACATTGGACTGGAATTTTTTGCTTGAGATCCTTAGATGATTTGGGTTTGATGAAATGTTTGTGACTTGGATCTTGTTGATTTTGCAATCAGCCCGGCTCTCTGTGTTGGTGAATGGCAAGGCTGTGGGTTTTTTCTATTGTTCTCGTGGTGTTAGGCAAAGGGATCCATTGTCTCCTCTTCTTTTCTATTTTGCGGAGGAGGTGCTCAGTCGAGCTCTATCCACGGTGGCTGCTGAAAGTCGTATTACCCCTATGACTTATTGTCGTGGAGTTTCTTTTCCCACTCACATTTTGTACGCTGATGATGTTATGATTTTTTGTACAGGAACAAAGCGTAATATCCGAGGACGTCTAAATATTTTTCAGAGATTCAGAGGTTTCCGGACAAATTATTAATAATGCCAAGAGTCGGTTTCACACAAGTGCTATGACTGCTACTCGTGTCCAGATGATTTCTGCTCTTTTGGGGTTTACTGTGAGAACCGTTCCTTTTATTTATCTAGGGTGCCCTATTTTTCAAGGAAAACCTAAGGTTGCTCACTTTCAAATGATTATAGACAGGATCAAAACGAAGCTCGCAACTTGGAAGGGTTCTCTTCTTTCAGTCATGGGCCGTGTTCAGCTTGTTAAATATATTATTCACGAAACTCTAGTTTACTTTTTCCATGTCTACTATATGTGGCCTAGACGGCTGCTCCGAATGTTGGATACTTGGATAAAAAATTTCATTTGGAGCGGAGATGTTCTTACTCGAAAAGTTTGCACGGTTTCTTGGAATTGTCTCAGTCGTCCGTGGGCGGAGGGAGGTTTGAACTTAAAGCCAACCCGCTTGATTAATGATTCTCTTATTATGAAGCTAGCTTGGAACCTTCTAGCTACAGATTCCCAATGGGAAGCCCTTCTCAAACAAAGATTTTTCTCGAATGGTAAACTTGTTAATCATTACTTTAAATCCTCTGTTTGGTCAGGTATCAAAATTCATATTGGTGTTGTAATTTCTAATTCTCTGTGGATTGTGGGAATCGGTGAAAATATTTCTATTTGGAACGAAAACTGGTTGGGTACTCCTATTGTTAATTTATTTAATATTGTTTTAATGGAAAAGTGTCGGAAATTATTGTCTGGAATTTGCCCCCGACTCTCTTGGTGAATGAGGTGACTGACAGACTGCCCTCAATTCCGCGTGTCCCTCTTCCGGACACTCTTGTTTGGCCTCACTCTACAAACGGTACTTTATCTTCGAAGAATGTGTTTGCATTCCTTAAACCACCAGCTCCTCATATGGCTTAGGCTAATACAATTTGGACGGGGTGCATACCTCCTTCTCATTCTTTTACCTTTTGGCGTTTGATGCATAGAAAGATGCATATTGATGAGAACCTTCGGACTCGGGGTTGTATTATAGTTTCGATTTGTTGCTTTTCTTGAGCACGGATGAAACTTCAGATCATTTATTTCTTCGGTGCCCTTTTGATATGGAACTTTGGACTTGGCTTGATGGAAAGCTCAGCTGCGCGATAGATTGTACTTCAGCACTATCTCTCCTATCTTGCATTCCCAATCGGTGTTCTTCTCAGGTTGCGGACATCTACCTTGCAGCAGTCATTCATACGGTTCACACTATTTGGCTCTCTCACAATTCTATCCGATTTTCTTCAAATGCAGCTAGTGTTCACTCCGCAAAGGTGAAAATTCACTCCTTGGTGGCCATGTCGGGTAAAGCTTTGGTGGGAAATTGCTTGCACACCGATTCTGATTTTCTTGACTCTTTCGCGGTTCCTCCACACTTCCGAACCGTGAAAGACATCATTCCTGTGTTATGGAAGGCTCCCACCTCTCCCTAGTTGAAGGTCAACACTGATGGTTTCGTGCTTGATGGTCACGCGGCATGTGGGGGCCTTTTCCGGGACTCCAGTGGCTCATTTCTTGGTGATTTTGTTTGTAACATTAGTGCTGCTTCCGTGTTCCATTCGGAAGTTTTGGCTTTCATTCTAGCTATGGAGCATGCGGCTCAACATGGATGGCAAAATATTTGGTTGGAAAGTGACTCAACAGGTGCTTTATTAATTTTTTTGAATCCCTCCTTGGTTCCTTTTCTGCTACATTTGGCATAACGCTCGTGGTCTTGGTATTCAGTGAAGGTGAGAAAAAACACAAGAAGGGGGGGTTGAATTGTGTTTTCAAAAACTTCTCCTTCTTACGTTATAAAAACTGTTCCCAAGATCAGAGTCTAATAGAGTTCAGAGTCTGACTTGAGTTCAGAGTCTTAATGCAGCGGATAGAGAGTAAGAGAGCAGAGAAAGAAAGAACACAAGCAATTATACAGGTTCCTTCCACAAACCGGAAGTAGTCATGTCCCCCTTGCACTTCCAAGGAGAGTTTCACTAAAATGTAATA
>Ga0228710_1007228_pt1 | contig 16507 bp, 20 predicted proteins | sample MedpolnodulmetaG_FD_177995 | JGI IMG/M metagenome (GOLD analysis project Ga0228710, IMG submission 177995) | Root nodule microbial communities from Medicago polymorpha collected in Santa Monica, California, United States - pink nodules | ecosystem: Host-associated > Plants > Roots > Nodule... | reverse complement strand
AGGTATTCACTGGCGGTCGCGGCCTTGCTTACATCGAGCGAACGCCGCAGGGCATCGACTCGCTTTGGCCTATGGATCCGGCAAAGACTACAATCAAACGTGTCGGTCTGAAGGTCACATACGAGTTTGAGGGCAAGACTTACGACGCAGCTGATGTCATTGACGTCCCGTTTATGAGGCGCAGTTGCGGGCTGAAGCACTACGGCCCAATCAACATGGCTTCGAAAGCCATCCAGCTTGCGCTGGCCATGAATGACTACGGCAGCAACTTCTTTGCCGGCGGTGGCGTCCCTCCGCTTGCCCTCGTTGGCCCGTTGCCACAGGGCGCGGATGCGCTGAAGCGCGCGCATGAGGATATCAAGCGAGCGATCGGCGCAGCGAAATCGAGCAGCAGCCAGATTTTCCCGATTCCGCCGGGGAACGAGCTAAAGCCGGTCGGCACGGATCCCGCCAAGGGGCAGATGGTCGAGGCCCGGCGATTCCAAGTGGAAGAGATCGCAAGATCATTTCAACTTCCTCCTGTATTTCTGCAGGATCTGACGCACGGCACAATGGCGAACACTGAACAGCAGAATCTCATGCTCGTTCAGCATCTCATCGGCCAGTGGGCAAAGGCGCTAGAGGATGAGCTGAACCTCAAGTTCTTCGGACGTGGCAGCGGAAACCGTTACATTTCGCACGTCCTCGATGGATTGATGCGCGGCGATTTCCTTTCGCGCATGGACGGGCTGGCAAAGGCCGTGCAGAACGCGCTGCTGACCCCCAATGAGGCAAGAGCACTAGAAAACCGTGAAGCGAAGCCGCACGGCGACGATCTGTTCTTGCAGGGCGCAACGGCACCACTGGGAACGGCCACCTACGGGCAGCAGAACGCTCCCGGCGCCGATCGCCCGCCAGCCAACGACAACAATCAGGACGAGGCGGAAGAAGCCGCATGACGGACATTGAAAAACGTGGCGGAGCTCTCGGCGTAGAGTTCCGCTCAGAATCCGACAAGCGGACGCTGACGGGCTACGCGGTTGTGTGGAACAGCGATACGACGATCGGCGACTACTTTGTTGAGCGGATCGCGCCAGGCGCATTCACCAAGGCACTGCGCGGCGACATCCTTGCGCTTGTGAATCACGACACTGGTCGCGTCGTTGGCAGGACGCGTAGTGGCACGCTACGCCTTGCTGAAGATAGCCATGGGTTGAAAGTTGACATCGACATTCCGGACACCACCGACGGCAACGACCTTTGGACGTTGGTTGAGCGCGGCGATGTCAGCGGCATGAGCTTCTCGTTCCGAGCTACGAAGCAGGAATGGGACGACGCCGGCGACCTTCCGCACCGCACTGTCATTGAGGCCGAGCTCTTTGAGGTCACGGCAACGCCTATTCCGGCATATCCCGACACAAGCCTGGCATTGCGCTCGTTGGAGGCCGCTCGCACTGAGGCGAGAACGGCTGAGTATCGCAAGGCCGAAAACAAAGCCGCCGCAGAGCGGCGCATCGCCGGCAAGAGAGCTGCGATGGAGCAAACATTTCGGGGCATAACGGCAGGACGCCACGCCTCGTAGTCACCCGGCCCGGCCGGAAGGCAGGACCGTCCTGCCATTCACCACAGCCCGTACGCTCTTGCGACGGGCTTTTTCTTTGCCCGAAAGGAAAATCATGTCCCTTACCGAACTGCAGGAAAAGCGCGGCCGTCTTATGACGCAGGCGCGCGAGGCGCTGAACGAAATCAACGCCAATACCGACGAAGCTCGCTCTGCTGAGCTCGAGGCTCGTCACGATTCCATCATGTCCGAGTTTGACGCCCTAGAGCGCAAGATCGAACGCGAAGAGCGCATGACTACTCTCGAGAAGCGCTTTGCTGATCGTCAGGCAGAAGAGCGCGCTAAAAAGCGCCCGAGCAACGGCGATGGCGAGGCTCGCGGCCAGGACGACGGAGATAAGGTCGAGTACCGCGAGGTCTTCTACAAGTTCCTCGCTGGCGGCGCCGACATTGGCGAGCTTTCCGCCGAAGAGCGTTCTGTTCTGAAGGCCGGCGTTCAGTCCGCGAAGGAATTCCGTACTCAGGTGACCACCTCTGGCGCCCCTGGCGGCTACACCGTGCCTGTCGAGCTCGCTGACATAATCGTCCGCTCGATGCTTGACTGGGGTCCGATGTACTCTGAGGACGTCGCTACCGTCATTTCTACGGCGAGCGGCAATCAGATCAATCTGCCCACGGTCGATGACACGGCCGTGACCGCAGTCAAGCACACCGAAGGCAACGCCCTCGGCGATACCGGCGCGAAAGACGTTACCTTCGGCCAGAAGCGGCTCGACGCGTACGTTTACGATACGGAGTTCGTGAAGTTCTCGATGGAACTGGCGCAGGATTCCATCTTCAACATGGAATCGCTGCTCGGCTCACTTCTCGGCGAGCGCCTTGGCCGTATTGCCAACCGTGAACTGACGATCGGCGACGGTACCGGCGACCCGAACGGCGTTGTCACTGCCTCGACGCTCGGCAAGACGGCCGCTGCGACTGCTGCGATCACGGCGGACGAGATCATAGACCTGCTGCACTCGGTCAACGCTGCCTACAGGCGCTCGCCGAAGGCTCGCTTTATGTTTGCCGACACGACGCTCGCCGCCATCAGAAAACTGAAGGACGGGCAGGGTAATTTTCTGTGGGCGATGGGGGACGTCACGACGGCTCAGCCTGGCACGCTGCTTGGCTACCGCTACAGCATCAACGACGACATGGCGTCGCTTGGCGCTGCTGCGAAGGTCATGCTGTTCGGGGACTTCTCGCGATATTTTGTCAGGAAGGTTGGCTCGCCGGTCATCGGGGTCCTCAGGGAGAGGTTCTGGCCGGATCTCGGCGTGGCGGGACTCATCCGGTTCGACGGAGAGTTGGGTGACGCCGCGTCGGTGAAGCACCTGATCACGGCTGCCGTCTAACTTGGATGGCGGGGCTTCGGCCCCGCCTCCTCCCAAGGAGCTCCCATGAAAATCAAGATGTTGGTCGGCCTTGCTGGCAATGAATATTCGCTCTCGCCCGGCGATGAGCGTGACTTTCCGCAGAATGAAGCTATTCGGCTGATCGACGCTGGATACGCATTGCCAGTTGCCAAGAAAGAGACAGAGCGCGCGGTAGCGCAGCCGACCGTTGAGCGGCGTACGAAGAAGGGCAAGCCGGATGTGGTATCCGCCGAAGGTAACGACGCCACCGACTGAGCCTATTACCGTCGCAGACGCCAAGCGCCAGAGCGTCGTCCTGCATGACGACGACAACGCACTTTTTGAGGCGCTGATTGCAGCGGCCCGAGACCACGTCGAACGATACTGTGGCTCGCCGTTGGCGACGCAGACAATCGAAGTGAAATGCGACAGCTTCTGCGACATGGCGCGTTTGCCGCTGGCTCCGGCGCAGTCGGTCACATCTATTTCCTACGTCGACACTGACGGCGCAACGCAGGCTCTGGCGACTAGCGTTTACGAAGAGCGGTTTGACGGCCTCGAGGCTGCGATCGTCACGAAGTACGGCCAGCATTGGCCGGCCATCCATCCAGGTTCTCGGATCATCCTAACTGCCGTTGTTGGCTACGCGGACCTGCCGGCGAGCATTAAACACGCGATGCTCCTTTGGATCGCTGACGCATACGAAAATCGCGAGAACGATGCTGCACCGGCTTGGTCTGCTTTCGACGCGCTTCTTTGCAATCACAGACGCGGCGCTTAAGGCCGCAGGAGACTTCAAATGGCCGATTTGGTCCTAGCTGCATCTGATATCATCGCGGGCCCGAATTCCGCGCAAGAACACGGCATGGCCGGCGAAACGATTACGGCCGGCAAGGCCGTCTACAAAAGCGCGACCACCAAAAAGTGGATGCTCGCCGACAGCAATACGGCAACTGCCGCCGCTCGCCAGGCAGGTGGGATCGCTCTTAACGGAGCATCGGATGGTCAACCTATCACCGTTCACAAGAGCGGCGACCTTACTGTGGGTGCCGTCCTGACCGCCGGCCAAGCAATATACCTTAGCGACACGCCAGGCGGCGTGTGTCCTCTCGCCGATGTCGGCGCCGGTGAATATGTCTGCCTTATCGGCCTCGCAAAGTCGACGACCGTCCTTGCTGTCGACATCCAGTTCCCGAACGTCGCGCTTTAATGTGGATGAGGTTTCTAGCTGATTACGACTGGAAACCTCGGCCGCCCGTAACGATCGCCTTTAAGGCTGACACCACCCGTAATGTGACGCGCGCTTGCGCAGCCGCAGCCATTGTGGCGGGCAAGGCACTTCCAACCGAAAGGCCGGCAGATGCCCGCAGGCAAACTTCGCTCGAGGCTACACTTCCAACAGCGCACCACAGGCGATGACGGTTACGGCGGAATTGTAGTTGGTGAATATTCAACAGTCTTCACTGATGCCGCCGAGATTATCCCGCGCATGGGCTCTGAGGCCGTTATGGGCGCACGCCTGCAAGGGCTGCAGCCCGTGACTATACGCGTGCGCTCGCATGTCGCTACGCGCGCCCTGGACGCTTCATGGCGAGCCGTGGATGCGCGTTCAGGTGCGATCTATGCCATCGTTTCTCCACCCATAAATGTGTCTCAGAAGAACGATTACATCGACATGCTGGCGACAATCGGCACGCAGGCAGACGCATGACGAAGATTATTGGGGTGGACAAGCTCAACAGGAAGTTGGCGCTTTTGCCGATCGTTGCGCGCAAGCGGATACGTGAGGCTATGCAGCAGGGCGCAAATGAAATCGTTGCCATGATGAAAAGTCTGGTGGCGGTTGATAGCGGTGATCTGAAAAACAGTATCGACTGGACGTGGGGTTCCGCGCCGAAAGGCGCCTTGACCATCGCAACTGTGCGCGGCCAAGGCATGCGAAACACTGGCAGCGAAAACACCATCACGATCTATGCCGGCAATGCGGATGCGTATTACGCCCGTTTCGTAGAATTCGGTACGGCAGCCCACACTGCTGGCGGCATGTTTGCGGGAGCGACGATCCCACCCATTGCGGCCTCGCCCTTCTTCTTTGTCTCGTTCAGAGCGAACCGTAAGCGCGTCAAGGGCCGCATTACTCGGGCAGTGAACAAAGCGGCCAGAGAAGTGGCGGCGGGAGGCGGCTAATGGATCCAATACATGAGCTACGCGCCGCGGTCATCACAAGGCTGAAAGCCGACGAGGGCGTAAAGTCGTTTGTCGTCTCGCGCGTCTACGACCGTCCACCGGGAGGCACCCTGACGCCTCCATACATCACGATGGGTCCGGCCGACGCCATTACGGACGATGCGGACTGTATCGACGGACTCGAGGTGACCATGCAAATCGATTGCTGGTCGTGGGGCTCGAATGAAGCATACGGCAGCGCCGAGGTAAGCAAGCTTTCTGGAGCAGTGCGAGCGGCCCTGCATGAGGCGGAGATTGCTCTGCAGACCAATGCGCTGGCGATCTTGCGTCACCGCATCACGCGATACCAGCGCGAAAGCGATGGCGTTACCAACCGAGCGATAATCAGCGTTACGGCGTTCGTGGAGATCACGTAGCCGCCATTCACCAATTACCACCACATCGCGGCCGCTCTGAGCGGCCTTTTTTATGGAGACCACAAAATGGCGGCACCAATCACTGCGCGCTTTGGCAAATTCCGTGTCCTGCTCGACCTGGCAGGAACTGGTACCTACACCGCACCTTGCGGGTTTACATCCAAGTCGCTTTCGCTCACCAAGTCGCTTTCCGAAGTTGCTCTTCCGGACTGCGAAGATCCCGACAAGCCCATTGTGTTGGGCCGCGACGTAGAGAGCATTTCCGCATCTGTTTCCGGCGAAGGCGTTCTTGCTGCATCCGCGGTTGAGACCTGGCTTGACGGGTACGAAAGCACCGAGTCCGTGGCGATCAAGATCGAGATCGAATTCTCGACTGGAACTGTTACCTGGACCGGCAAAATGCACGTCGAATCTCTGGAAATCGGCGCCGAGCAGGGCGGCCGCGTCACGCTCAACGTCTCGATGCAGTCCGACGGCGAGTTGGTCCGCACGGATACCTTCTAACAATGGCTCGCGACGCCAGGATTGAGCTCGACTTCGGAGACGGGACGTATTCGTTCCGTCTCGGCTGGGGAGAGCTCGCCACTCTGCAGGAGGAGTGCGACGCCGGCCCGTATATGATCCTGCACAGGCTGCACTCTCACCAGTGGCGTGTGCAGGACATCGCCAACGTCATCCGTCTTGGACTCGTTGGCGGCGGAATGCCTCCCGCCGATGCGCTTAAAAAGACTCGACAGTATGTCGAGCGCCGGCCTCCACTTGAAAATCACCCGATTGCCATTGCTGTTATCTCAGCTGGCCTGCTGGGGGCGCCAGAGGAGCCAGTGGGGGAGCGGGAAGCGCCAATTCCAGAAGCAGCGTAGACGATCTGCCTAACGGCAAGATCCGCTTCGCCTCGATCTATGGAGTTGGCGCCGCAATGGGCTTCACACCGCAGGAAGTGAACGCGATGTCCATGTGGCAGTTCGCGGCGGCGTTTGATGGGTATGTGAAGGCGAACGGCGGCGGCGAAGAGAAGATGTCCAACGCAGAGGCGGACGATCTTTGGAAATGGCTGCAGTCTAAGGATGAGTTCTAGGCCTCTGCTTGGCCAAGCTTTTTCCGCTGCAGCACTTGTTTGTACTTGCCGGGAACATACCCGAGGGTCCGGGCTCCACAACGAGGGCACCTATACGACCCGCCAGCAAACAAAGCTACTAGGATCCATATCGGGAGCCACAATCCCGCCGTCACTAGGCTTAGCACCAAGTGCAAGAGATGGTTGGGAGTCTGCCTCTCAGCCAACACCATCTCAATTTCTTCCTCACAGAACATGCGCTTTTTGTGCGTACCCATGCGACCTCACATAGGGCAAATATTCTATGGCCGCAACCGATCTTGAACGCCTCGTCGTGCAGTTGAGTGCTGACCTCAAGGGCTACCAGAATTCGCTTAGCAAGGCGCGCGGTATAACAAACCGCCAAATGGGGCAAATCCAGAAGCAGGCCGCATCCACAGGGAAGGCAATGACCGCCTCTCTGGTGCAGGCGGGCGCTGCCGTCGCTGGTGCCTTCGTCTTCACGGATGTTATCCGTGGCATTGGCAATCTCTCAGAGGCGGCCACCCGCATTGACAACTCGCTGAAGGTTGCCGGTCTTTCCGGCGCTGAATTGGAAAAGGTTTATCAGGGCCTAGCGAAGGCCGCGGCAGACAACGGCGCTCCGATCGAGACGCTGGCCTCTCTGTACGGCAAGGCTGCGCAGGCACAGAAAGAACTCGGCGTCACCAGCGCTGAATTGCTCACCTTCACCAACAACGTAGCGCTGGCGCTCCGCGTTGCCGGCACTGACGCGACGGCTGCTAGTGGCGCCCTCCTGCAGTTGGGCCAAGCACTCGGCAGCGGCAAGGTTCAGGCGGAGGAATTTAACTCTATTCTTGAAGGCGCGCCGACGATCGCTCAGGCGGCAGCGGCTGGCCTGAAGGAGGCCGGCGGTTCCGTTTCCCAGCTGAAGCAGCTGGTCGTCGACGGCGCAATTTCATCGGAAGCATTCTTTCGAGCCTTTGAAGCTGGCTCCGTCATTCTCGAGGAGAAGGCGGCCAACGCAACCTTCACGATCTCGCAGGCCACCACGAATTTGTGGACCGCGCTGATTGACGTTACCCGCGAGCTCAACAACTCGACTGGCGCCAGCGAGAATTTCGCGCAAGGCATCAACAGCGCGGCCAACGCGATCAATAGCTTTGATGTCTCTGGCCTGATTCAAAAAATCAGGGACGCTGATGCGGCGTTCAAGGACTTTCTTGCCAATGACGGCACACTGAATGCCATTCTCGATACGCTGAATAAGCTATCAGGAACGACGGATGCCGCTGGCAACGTCATCAATATCGACAAAGAAAAAGCAGAAGACGACGTTACCGCTCTAGAGCGTGAAGTCCAGCTTCTGCAGGAGAGAATCGCCCTTAACACGAAGCTTGGCTTCGACAACACCGAGGCCGTTGCTCGCCTGAACGAAGTTCTCGGCAAGCTCGCAGAGGTTCGTGCCGCGGCAGCAGCAATGCCTGACACCGTCGCCGGGTACGTCGTCGGCGAGAACGGAATCGAAGCTGTACCTGAATCTGGTTCGACTTCGCTTGGTGGACCTCGCACTCGTGGCGGCAAGCGGAAGAAAAAGGCCGTTGCTCCGGTATCGATCTCGGACTTCAAAGCGCCCCCAAGTCGGGGAGGCGGAGGAGGCGGTGGCGGTCGTAAGCGCGGAGGCGGAGGTGGCGGAGGTGGGGGCGGTGGAGCCGACGAGTTCCAACGCGAGACCGAACAAATCAGAGAGCGCACCGAAGCCATCCAGGCTGAAACCGCCGCTCAGGTTGGCCTAAACCCTCTCGTCAACGACTTCGGGTATGCCGTTGAATTCGCTGCCGCAAAGCAGGATCTTCTGAACGCCGCAAAACAGGCGGGTCTGACGATCACGCCGGAACTTGAAGCCAGCATCAACTCTTTGGCCGAGGGCTACGCAAAGGCCGCAGCAGCGGCTGGACAACTCGAGGAGAGCCAGGATCAGGTTCGTCAAGCGGCAGACGACTTCAAGAGCTCGGCAAAAGACATCACTGGCGGCTTCATCTCGGATCTGCGCAGCGGCAAGTCTGCGGCCGAAGCCCTAGCCAATGCGCTTGATAAGGTCGTCGACAAGCTGATCGACGTGGCGCTGAACTCTGCATTCGGTCTTGGCGGAGGCGGCGGAGGCGGCGGCCTACTTGGCGGCCTTTTCTCGGTTTTCGGCTTTGCCAAAGGCGGCGTTGCTGCCCACGGCAGGCCGCAGCCTCTGAAGCGATTTGCTCGCGGCGGCATTTCCAGCAGCGCAGCGATCTTTGGCGAGGCGGGGCCGGAAGCGGCCGTACCTCTGCCTGATGGCCGAAGCATCCCGGTCAAATTCAAGGAGCCGGCGATTCCGAGAAGGGCTGCCGGCGGAGGCCAAGCCGTCCACGTCACAGTCGGCGTGTCGGCTGACAGCAACGGCAATCTTTTGCCGTTCGTTGAATCCGTGTCGCAAAAAACCGTGTCCTCCGCGGCGCCAAAAATCGTGTCGGCCGCGAACCAGCAGGTGGTTCCGACAATGGCGGCCCATCAGAAGAATAAGGCGGGTGCTGAATGGCGCTGATTATCGAATGGCCGCTCTGCACCTTGAGGCCGCAATCCGCATCCGCCAACCTCGTTCCGTTTAGCAGGAGCGGGGGCCGGACGCTCGGCGGCATCGAGCCATCGACGAGGACGGACCTCGGTTTTTGGGCGATCGACTATGGCAACATAGTCGTCTCCAACAAAAACCGAGGCCAGTGGCAAACGTGGAACGCCATAGCCCAGAAACTAGGTGGTCGACCCGGCCTGATTGCGGTGCGCGTTCGCTCCAGCCTGTCGGCGCCTTACGTCTCCGGCAAATTCGAGCCGGTTATCGAGACGGACCACAGCGACGACAGCCCGTTTGACGACGACACGCCATACACGCAGGGCGCCATTTCGGTCGTTACCGATGGCGTGACCGCGGTAGGCGCAACGTCGATCCGGCTGCGCATTATCAACGCCGACGCCAACCTCGTCGGCGTGCGCTTTTCGTACAACCACGCCCTGTACGAAACGGGGCCGGTTACTGCCGTGGATGGCGACATCTGGACAGTGCCGATTTCGCCGTCGGTGCGCGAGCTCATTCCTGCGGGCGCCGATCTCGAGTTCGACCAGCCGACATGCCTCTGCCACCTGGCGGAAGATCGCGGCATGGACATCGACCAGAACGCGGTCGGGAAATTCTCGTTGCCGTCGGTCTCGTTTGTCGAGGCGGTGGATTATTGGAATCAGTAGGAGGGGCGCATGTACAAGGTTATTGACCTACTCGAGGACAAGCACACCACCGTAGAGGCCACCCTGAACGAGTGGGCCGCGAAAGGGTACGAGCCCTTCCAAGTGATCCGGCGCGCCAACTATAGGTGGCGGCTGATTTTCCGGCGTGTCGACGGGGCGCAGGATGGCAATTAAATCACTGCGCATCCTCTGCGACGTCGTGTTGCCGGAGGAGACCATTCGCGTGTGGGATGGCTCGGGCGGCACGTTCGTTGACGGAGACGGCAACTTCTACCGGCCGGCGCAGTTCACCGAAGACGCGCTGCAGTCGCTTGAAGCTGCCATCAACGGTGAGGCCTACACGCTCGCGCTGTCGCTCATATCGGTGAGCCAGTCGGCTGCGGATGACATCTGGGAATATGACGAAGCGGCCAGCGTGCAAGGCTCGCCGTTTGTCGTTAAGCTTCAGATACTCGACGAGGACGAGCAGCCCGACGGCGATCCGATCGTGGTTTTTACCGGCGAAATCGACAACCTCGACGTTGCCGACGAGTCCACCGCGGACGGCATTAAGTCGGTCGTCAATCTGGAAGTCACCAACCGTTTCACGCTGCGTACCGTCACCAACGGCGCGGTTCTTTCGGACGTCGATCAGCGGGCGCGGGCAGCGCTCCTGAACCCATCGGCGCCGGATGACGAGTTCTGCAAGCGCGTGCCGCTGATGCGGGATGCCGTGATTAAATGGCCCAACTGGTAGCGGCCGAACCGCTTTTTGCGGATACTCTTGCTGCCTTCCTCGCCGACAACAACGCTCGACCTTGGCGACCTGGCCAAGTGGATTGCTGCATGGTGCTCGCAGACTGGGCGGTTTGGCTTGGCCATCCTGACCCCGCCGCGCACCTGCGCGGAGCCTACGACAGTGACGAGGGCTTCCGCGCCATCATAGTGGCTGCGGGCAGCGTTCCAGCGCTGGTGGCCAAGTGTGTGCCTACCAGCGGCAAGCGCATCCAGCACCCGCAGCGGGGCGCCGTTGGCGTCATCGGCAGCCCATCAAACATTCATCGCCAGTTCGGCGCCATCCACGACGGCAGTGGCTGGCTTGTGCGCATGCACGGCGGCTTCGGCCGAATGACGGCGAAAACTCTTGCGGCCTGGGAAATCCGGTAGCCGCGGACGCGGAGTCACCCATTTGCCAGGCATCATTGAGACCATTTCGCTGATCGTGTCTTCGCTGGCGACGACGACGGCCCTTGCCAACGCGCTCTATCTCGGAACGTCGGCGCTGCTCTACGGCGGTATCGCGGCCGGAGCTCTGGCGCTGCAAGGCGCGTTCGCCTCCAAGCCTGCGGTGCCGAAGCCAGACGACGGCAGCTACAATCTGAAGCAGAGCGTGCCCTCGCTGCCGTACGTGTTGGGTCGCGTAAAGAAGGGCAGCGATTACGTCTTTCTGGAGGAGAAGGGCGGCAAGGCTCATCACATCATGGTGTGGGCCGGCCACCGCATCCACGCGTTTGTCTCCCACTACCTGCACGACGAGAAGGCAACGCTGAACGTCGACGGTGGCGTGATCGAGCCGGGGCAATACGACAAGGATGGCGTCAGCTTCGTTCACATCAAGACGAAGCTCGGGCTGAACGCTGAGACTGCTTATTCCGATGTCGTCGCGGCATTCCCGACTATTTGGGACAATAACTGCCGAGGCGATGGCCTCGCGTCCGTCTATATGACGTGCAGGACTGTCGATCAGAAAGACTTTCTCGACGTCTACCCGAACCAGATGCCGGAGCATTCGGCGGTTGGTGACGGCGCGCTTCTGTATGACCCGCGCAAGGACAGCACGCAGGGCGGCTCCGGGTCGCACCGCTACAACAACCCGAACACCTGGGAGTTCTCGAGCAATTTGGCGCTTATGCGGCTCTGGCATCTCTGCCACCCCGTCGGCGGCAAGATGGCGTACGAGAACATGTATCTGCCGGATTGGCAGAATGCAGCCAACGTCTGCGACCAGAACGTCACGAACCGCAGCGGCGGCGCGGAAAAGCGCTATCACGGCGGCTTCTGGTTTCGCGCCAGCAACGACCCGATCGAAGTCGGACGCATCATGGACGAGGCCGCCGAGCTCGTTGTGTACGAGCGAGCTGACGGCAAGATCGGCGTTCATGCCGGCGAGTTCGTTACGCCCGATGTGCGGCTGGAAGCCAAGAGCATTTACAGCATCCGCGTCGACAAGAACAAGCGGCGCGCCAACACGGTGCTCGGCGTTCGCGGCCGCTACGTCAACACGGCTAAGGACTACATCACGGAAGACGCCGCGATCTATGGCGACCCGTATGCCGTCGTTGACGACAACACGGAGCGCACGCGGACTTTCGACAATGCGGCAATCCAGAGCCACAACCACTGCCAGCGCAAGCAGAAGCTGACGTTTGTCAGGGCGAACGCTCGGCGCGTCTCGGTGGTCGCGGACTACACGGCAGACGGCGTTAGGGATATCCCTTACCGGCGCTTCGTGACGGTGCACTACCCTAGCCGGGGGTTGGCCGAAGCCGTTGTTGAAATCACATCGAGCGTGACGATTGATCTGCGCAACATGCGCATTTCGTTCTCCGGCATTATCGTGTCGGCGTCGCTCTATAGCTTCAACGCAGCAACGGAAGAGGGCGAGCCTGGCGAGTCCGTCGAGCCGTTGCCCGATGAGGGCGTGCCGGTTCCTACGGGCTTCGTTCCGACAATCCAAACGGAAGTGGTTTCGGGCGGGGCCACGGCAGCATTCATCAATGCGACGTGGACTTTCGTCGACGACACACTGACGTATGAGCTCGAATACGACCGCACCAGCGGCTCGACGGGCGTGCAGTCGGTGTTCTCCGTTGCTGGGGATACGCAGGTGCGTTCCGGCTATCTCGTCGATGGCGAGGAGTATCGCGTCAGGCTGAGGGCGTGGGGCGGCGGCACGAAGTCCGAATGGACCGATTACGTGCTGCTGACGGCTACGGCCGATCCGGTCGCACCGGCTCCGGTTACTGCGGTTAGCGTGACGCCGGGTGCTGGGCAGGCAGAGTTCCAATGGACCGCGCCGAACAGCAGCAATTATTTCGCCTGCCGCATCTACATCAACACCGTCGACAACCTGGGAACGGCGACGCTTACGGCAACCGAATACGGGCCGCCAAGCGCTACCGACCTGCGCGTCGTGACGTCGCTTGCAGCCGGCACCTACTACGGCTGGCTTCTGTCGATCAACCCGTCTGGCATTGTCGGTACGCCGGTCGCGACTGGGGCGTACACAGTCACCTGACGCGCAGGCTGCGTAAGCGGCACCACCAACATTTTCAGCTTTTGCAGCCCGCCCTCGCGCGGGCTTTTTCTTTACATGGAGAAGACATGGCCACCGCAGCGACCGTGTATCGCGATTACGAAACTGACGGCGTGCCGTCTTCTGGTTTCCACAAAGTCAAGAAGTCTGACGTTCGTCAGTTGCTGCTTGGCTACGAATCGATCATCAACGCCTTCCTGTCGAATGGCGGCCTGATATTCGCTTCGAAGGCATCGCTGGGTGCCAGCTTGGCGCACGCCGCCAACACAATGGCATGGGTCATCGGTGACGCGATCGCAGGAAATAACGGCGTCTACGGCAAGGTCGGCGCTTCTGGCTCTGGCTCGTGGACGCGCCGCAGTGACCTGCCGTTCTCCTTCATCATCGCCTCGGACGTAGGCGCCGGCACCGCCAATGCCATTCAGGCTACGACTTCGCTGCCGGTCTCCGGTTCCGCACTGATCTGGATGAACGTCTTCGAGGCAAACACGGCCTCGCCGGTCACGGTCTCCTTCAACGGCGGCACGGCGCTCACGATCAAGACCAACAGCGGCAACGATGTGGCTGTAGGCGGCCTTACAACCGGCATGATTGTGCTCGGCATCGTTTCAGGCAGCACGTTCCGACTGGTTAGCGATCAAGCGTCAAGCGCGATAATCGCTCAGGCTGAGGCTGCGCAGGCGGCGGCAGCGGCATCGGCGGCAGCCGCGGCAGCATCAGCGGCAGCTGCAGAAGGTGTAGGGGCAGCCGTTGCAGTCTGGCCCAGCGGCACGCTGCGCACCATGAAGGCCCGCGCCACGGATACATACTGCATCCTTGATGCCCCTGGCGCTGCCGATCCCTCTGGCGTGAATGACAGCACCTCGGCTTTCGAAGCGATGGCGGCCGCCGGGGTCAAGTGCGAAATTACTGCCGGCTCGTTTGTGCTCACCCGAAAACTCGTCATCCCAGACGGCGTGGAACTTGTTGGGCAGGGCAGAGGCTATGAATTTGCCCACAAGACTAAGCTCCTTTTCGCCGGAACTGGCACGAAGGAGCACGCGATTGCTGGCGCGACCGCAACAGTTGTCGCCAACCCAGACGCTGGAGCTCCATATCTCGCAGACAGCGGAACGCGAGGTAACAATTACTCTACGCTGGATCTGACGGCGAACTTCAGCGCTGCAGTCATCCTCGGCAAGGCGTCCGGCCTCAAGGGGCTTGGCATCTATCCGAACTTCAACGGCGTCGCGGGGTATGCGGGGACCACAGGCGGCCTCTCAGACGACTGGGATGTTGGTGTCTGGGCACGCAATGCGGACTGGTGGCAGATCGAAGATTGCAACGTAAGTGGTCACTGGCGGAAATCGGGGCTACTCGTCACTGCGCACAACATCGGCGACGGCAAGGTTCCTTCGAACGAAGTCGGCCATGCGATCCGGTCTCATTTCCAGGGCTTCCGGGGCATCACGATCCGTAGTCCGGAAACCGTCGTCGGCAACAACTGGGGCTTCGCTGGCACGGATTTCATCAACTGCCTTGTGCGCGGCCTTTGGCATCAGTCGAGGCACCTGGCAACGTCGAGCTTCCTTACGACGCCGTTCGCTTCCCCGTCTGGCGCTCTGGAGATATCCGGCGACACGATGCGCGGTATTCAGTTCCTCAATTCAACCTTCATCGGCCGAGATGACATCAACATGATTTTCGGCAAGTGCTCGGAAATCCAGTTCGATGGCTGCTACGAGGAAAGCAAGGAGATAAACGTCAGCGGAGCGCCCCTGCCGAATTCTACCGGCTCTCGCATGGTCGCGACGTCCGACAGCGTGGACGTGACCTTCCAGGGCAATTCCAGCTATGGGGTGGACTTCTCGCCCAATCAGACGCGTGACTCGTCGTTGACTGGTCAGCGCTATTCTGCGGCGTCGGGCGTGTTCACTCCGAGCACGTCGACCGACGATGACTATATGGTTCGCCGATTCGGATCGTATGTCGGTCACCGCTTCAGGAAGAGCACGGATCGCTACATCTTCGAAGACGAGACGGGCGGTTCGCAGGTAATCCTGGACGCATCCGGCCGTGTTCAAGCGAACCTACTATTCGCCGGAACGGTCACCATTGCCGATGACGCCGCGGCAAGCATTCCGACGCCGAAGAACGGCGGTCTGTGCGTGATCACCTGCTGCGGCACCACGGAAAACGGGAACTTCCCCGATCCGCTCAGGTCAGGTGCAGTCTTTTACGATACGGGAACCGCGGCATTCTCGGCGGCGAAGCAATTCGGCGGGGCGAACTTCGTTGCGGTCAACACGGACGTAACCGGCACGACCGGGACTGACTTGAACGTTACGGTAGGCGTGATCGCCGGCAATCTTCGCGTTGAGAATCGTGCCGGCGCTTCGCAAGTATTCCGTTATGCCTATTTAGCGTGAAGTCGGCGACGATCGGAAATAAACTATCCCCGCTGATCACACCTCGCCGACGTAGCGCTTTTTCTCGTTCATTGACCAAGGCCGGATGAATTTTTCCCGCCTGTCGTCCGGATAGACGATGTGCGCCGTATTGTTGGGGATTTCGGGCACCTGCCAGTCGAGTGGCTTTTCGAATACCAAGAAGAAGTCGTTACCACGGTCATTCATCGGCAGCTTGTGTTCCTCACAGAACTTCTTAATCGCCTCGACGAACTCGTTTGCTTGGCGGAAGACGTCGTTGGTCTCAAACGTGACGATCTGAGCCTTACTGAAGGCAAGCATCTTCTCGATTTCATGCTTTGCGTATTCGCGATAGTGAAGGGTGTACATAAATGGATGGGTGTTGCACATCGCCAGCGCAATATTCTTAAAAGAGCAAGCATTCGGGGTTGTTAGAAAGCACCGACCGCCCGGCTTCAGTACCCTCAATATCTCGACCAGAAGATTAATTACACCGCTGAAGTTTTTTATGGACGTGCGGAAATCCTTGTCGCCGATGTGCTCGAAAATCTCGCCCGCAATGCACCCGTCAAACGACCCGCTTTCGAACGGCAACGGATCGTGAAGATCGGTTGTCGTCGGTATGATTCTTGCATTTGGAAAGGCCATACGCCAAGCGTCATGCACTTCGCCTCCGGAATGGCCACCTACGTCGAGAACGTCTCCTTTAACCACACCGTGTCGGAGCGCATACCTAATCGACAACTTAATGCGCTCGCGTTGTCCGATCACATACTTGTTTTCCGAGGCGTCGAGCATTTTTGCGATCGACGGGTCAAGCTCGGGGTAGATGGTAGTATCGGTCATTGTTTACTGGGTACCTTTCTTGCCGGTTTGGGAAGCACGGATTCTGTCGGCGCTAGAAGAACGGTTCCCCCCAAAGAGTCAACTTAAAC
>Ga0228710_1007227_pt1 | contig 16509 bp, 19 predicted proteins | sample MedpolnodulmetaG_FD_177995 | JGI IMG/M metagenome (GOLD analysis project Ga0228710, IMG submission 177995) | Root nodule microbial communities from Medicago polymorpha collected in Santa Monica, California, United States - pink nodules | ecosystem: Host-associated > Plants > Roots > Nodule... | reverse complement strand
ATTAGAATCGGTACCGCCGCCCACAGAGAGAAAGAAATCCAAAACTCTCTAACATAATAAAGCTTGCCTATATGAAAACTTATTGTTGTCTTTCTCCCTTTTAACGCCGCAGGCAGCGAGTAGAATTAGAGTTATGAGACCAGTCTGCCTTATGAATCTACCTCCGATGTCGTCGTTTAGGCATGACTTTGATAGCCTCTATATTCTTTATATTCAGAATGATATCTCTTTTACAAGAACTGTTATTTTTACGGACACGATAATTGATGAAGATGAGACATGTATTCCATCAGCTAATTGAGTCATTGTCGCTTTGTGTTCTCTATGCATCTTCGTATGTGAAAGCTTCAATCCAGTTATGGGGTGAGAGAGAAGAGTTCGAGATCATGAGTGTAAATTAATTGAGATCAACGGGAAAGTCGTATTTCCCAAAGTTCATTCGGGGCTCACTGCGATGGTCGTAGCCATTTGAGAGAATAATTAATTAATGTGCAAATTTAGAAATGTGAGGTTAAAAGAGGATTTAGAAACATTATTTATTAAGTTGTTGCTTGATTTAAATTATGTCAATATGTGATATTTGATGTCATTCATAAATTTTGTGTTTGCTCCTGCTTGATTTGCCGCAATTATTTGGATTGATTTTATTCAATGATTGACATAAATGTGATATTATGCAATGTATACTTGAAAGTTGTTGAATTGAATTTTTGATATGCATGTATGATGACTATTGATATTGGAATGTTGGTTAGAATAGGATTATGTGTGACAGAAAATATGATAAGTGTTAATGATTGAGATGAATAAGCATTGATGTTATTCTTTAGATGACAAAGTAGTGATGGTTTCAGCTTGTGTTGTAATTGACGCTCTTAGGCCAACGAGGGGAGAGATTAGATGTAAGGGGGTGAATCTTTGCACTTTAGGGTCTCTTAATATATGAAGAGGGGTGTTTAATTCTTAAGATGAAGGTTAGATGGGAACATATAAGATGAAAAAAATGAATAAAGAATAGAGTGTAACCGAATTGGATGATTGTAGACGTTGAAAAGGTCGTTAAGACGAAGTGGAAAGAGAGATGCGGAGTTGTGTATTAATAAATAAAAGATAATTGGAATGATAATAGCGGTGAATAAGACAAGAATCGATTAGAAGAGAGCAAGATGAATATGAAAGAAGATAAGAGGTAATAGTTATAATGTTTGGCGATAATAATAACGACATGTATTGAGATAATAAATCCCTAAATTATAATGAAGTTTTAGTGGGGAAAGTTTCTGACGTCGAAAGTAATGATCAAGTGAGGTAATAACTGTTAATAAGAGTGACCTTAAGATTAGGGAAATGATCGATGTTATAGATGACGACGAATGTGAGATGAAGTAATAAGAGATAAAGTCGTTTTAATGAGGATAATAAGTATGGAAGAGTTAATGACGAGGGTGGGGTAAAACCTAGTTGTATTGAGGGGAAACGTTATAAGGAATGTTGATGGGGAAGTAAACATCTTAAAAAAAAAAACTAAGAATGAGGAATATGGTATGTTGTCAGAATAAAGTATCTAGAGAGCCTATAATAAACGAGAGAATAGAGCATGTTCGTAAAATGTATAATAAACTAAAATAGAGGGATGTTGACGTAGAAACGAGTCGTGCTTACAGGTTGGGTTAATGAGGAGATAATGTGGTGATATAACAAGCTTGATAGAGAGTAGTGATGAGGAACCCTATGACTGTGACGAAGAGCGATGACGATTGATATTATATAAATGTATATAAATAAATACGATGAGAAATGACGATGTCTATTTTATAAGGATGATGAGAATGAAGATGTTTATAATATAATGATGATGATACCGGTGATGTTTATTTATATTGGTGATTAAAATGGTGACGTTTAATTTTGGATGATAAAGGTGATATTTATTTAAATTATGGTGATGATAATGGTGATGTATATTTATATTTGGTGATAAAAATGGTGACATTTAACAATGGTGATGTTCTTGTTTCTGTCATGATGTTGTGCATAATTAGGGAGAGTCTTGCCTTAATAGGTAATGTATTGATGATGTGATGATGTGTAGTTACTTGATGAGTCGGTCCCATGCATGCATGCTAGAATTGTGTCTAGGAAATATGGTGATGAATTGGTGACCAAAAAGTCCAGTAACATATCTCTGGCAATTTGGTGATGAAAAGTACAGTAACATATCTCTAGCAACTTGGTGATGATAAGTGTAGTACCACATTCATATAGGTCTTAGGACCGAGTCCATATGCATAAAAAAAATTGATGATGATTTGTATTTGGTGAATAAGTGTAACCGTGTGAGACGATGAAGATGATTATATGTTGATGTTCTTACGAAGATGGTTATTTGTGACTATATGTGTTGTGATATTTTGGAATTGAATTGTGACATTGTGTTTTTGTGAAGATTGAAGGTGAGAAAAACACAAGGGAGGGTGTTGAATTGTGTTAGCTTTTTCTTCGTTTTCTCCTACTGAAGTCACTGATCAGAAACAGATAGAGTTCAGCTTTTGAAGTAATAATCAAAATCTAAATGCAGCGGATAAAAAATAGAGAGAGAGAGAGAGAGAGAGAGAGAGAGAGAGAGAGAGAGAGAGAGAGAGAGAGAGAGAGAGAGAGAGAAGAGAGACACAAAGCAATTATACAGGTTTCTTCCACAAACTGGAAGTAGTCCTGTTCCCCTTTCACTTCCAAGGAGAGTTCACTAAAAATGTAATATCTGATTACAACTGCTCAATGCTACAACTAACAAGAGACTTTAAATTACTCAAGCACAACTGCAAGAGATTTTCTATGCTCCTGAACTAAATCAAGAGACTTCCTATGCTCAAGCACATAAGCAAGAGACTTCTATTCAAACAGAATTACAAAGAAATTTGTTTGAGGTTGAACACTTGATATACAATCAGTGGTGTTCACAATGCAAATCAGATACAGACTCTTAAGACTCTAGAATTTCTAAGATATGAACTTTGATAAGAAATTCTAAGTGAACTTTTGATGTAGAACAACTTCAGTAGAGTTTTGGCGCATGTAAATTGTTGTTGTTAAGTCTTTTTATTCTCTAAGTCTTCACTCCTTTATATAGAGGTTTAAAAGAGACGTTGTGAATTGTCAGCACATCAAAAAGAGTCGTTTGAAGCTTGATCAAATCACCAATGATCTTTTGCCTGATTTGGTTATTGTCCTAAGAAGGGCCAATTTCAAATCCATTCTAAGTCTGGAGGAACACTAGTGCAGGCATAGCTGTTGTTCTTGACCTATTGCAGACACAAATCAGAGTAGTGGTGATAGTGGTTGTACACTTCGTACAACTGTCCCTTTTCAACTCTCTCCAACGAAAAAGCATCCAATGCCTTCAAATCCATTTTAATTAGTCGTTGCTTCATTCTTCCAGTCTTCTGCAATGTTAGGAGTGATTAAATCATTTGAACAGCCTTTGAAGTTTCAATTCTCTCAACTTCTGATGATCTTCTGATGAAAACTGCTTCTGGTGATCTTACTTCTGATGAGGTGCTTTTGATGACGTCAGCACTTCAGGAGCACTTTGTCTTCAGAACCTCTTTTCTTCATATGCTTCAAACTTCCTACTTGTTGATTCCATTGCTCTCATTTATTCTTGAGCTAGTTGTAACAATCATGATTTTAATTTAAGGCATTTCTTGAAAACATTTTATTTCTTTAAAAAGTGTGACTATATCTTTTAATATATTTTTCTTTGTTTACTTAACGGTAATTGATTCTTCTAAAAAATGATCTACTTAAGTTGGTACTCAGTTATAATAAAAGTTACCTAATTGCTAATTCAATTAAAATTATTTTTCTTTCACGCATATTCTTCTAAGAATAAAAACTTATTTAATATACACAATGAAACTTGAGTTCCCTAACATAGGAAAACTCAGCACTTGTACGCCATTCGAAATTACAAAAATGTAAAATCATGAAATTATTTAAGGGAACTTATTTAATAAAATCTTCTAGGTATTATCAAAAACTTATTTTTGTCCCCGTGTATACTTTCAAGAGATATCAAATTTATATTTCATCTTTGGTACCTACAACAACAATAATGTACAGGTTAATTTCCTTTTCGAAATCGAATCATGCCAAACTGAAGGTAGATATTATGAATAAATAACAAAAATAATGGACCATAGAAAAAAATTAAAATATAATCGATGCAAGAAACTCTTTTTAATAAAATAAAATATTTGCATGAATATTCAAGATTCTATTTGATCCGAATAAATCCAGCTACAATAGGAAAAAAAAACCTTCAATAAAGGTTAAAGCTGCAACTAAGACCCATCCATGAAGCGCTACCATCATGATGCATGTCTCAAAAATGTGATCAACAACCTTTTGGATTTAAATCAACCAATAATGCTATTCAAAGTTTTTTTTTTTCGAAAATTAATGCATTATTATTATGATAAATCACAAAAAGATTTATCCAAAAGTAAATTAAAATACGTAAACAATAATTTTAATGAAAACTAACACAATATCTAAATCCACAACTAGCCACACATGTAAATTATAAAACTTCTTAAAATAGGGTAATAAGTTAGAAAAATCATTTTTAAATTGATAAAAGTTGTTTTTTTAGTGGTTAAATCATTCCATTATCATTCCATAAATTAGACCCTAAGCCCAGCATGAATGTACGGGAAGAAAGACCTTTAGACTCCAAGGACCGAGGAGAAAAGATAACGAGATTTAAAATATGAAAGAGATGGGAACAAATGAATGAAAAAATAACACCTTTGATCTTACAAGCGGCGGCGAAATCAGAAAAAATAGTTTGGTTGAGTCATAAAAAGGTGGACTAAGAGCTCGGATACTTTAACAAAATAAATTACATAGTTTATTACTGCTATAAATTACAAATCTTTTTTTTATAATACAACTGTTAATTGGAGGAATTTTCAGTTGACAAGACAATATAAAGAAGATTTAAAACCCCAAAAAATTAGAAGGTCGGTAAAACTCCGTGACCCAACTTGGTATAAGCATGACAAAAATTACATATGTCACTTTTAAAACCACCGAAAATCCAAACCATTGAAAAATTGTTTAAAAAATTGTAAAATAGACCTATGATTTTTAATTTTTTAATTTTTTAGGTGGGCCATTACACCAATTAATGGGGATTTAGATCTGTCGAACACTAAAACCGCAACAAAATTGTTTAAAATCTCGGAAAATAGACTTACAATTGTTAATATTTTAATTTTAATTTTTGAGAAAAAATCATCCCACTCTCTTTACTTCTCTAGCATCGTATATACATCACTCGGCTTAGGGGTCTCCTCCCCTAATGGTTTAATTGCCTATTTTATGAGTTTGGCTACCAGGAAATTTATTCTTAGATATAAAAAATGCCCACCTATGTTATATCATTGTTCGAGCCTTGATAAATTATACAAGGTGACACAATTAGTTGCACTTAAGTGTGAACAATGTCATCAATGCAGCGTAAAGGAAGAGCTTAGACGTGACTAAGGAGATGTGTGTGAACAATATATTCTCCTCTATTTATGATGATCACTCTTTCCAATATCCAACTTTACTTTCCTCATAAGATGATACTTTCATCTCCTGCACTTCATCTCCTATAAAAGCTCATCAAAACCTTTTCATCGTACTCGACTCATATTCCCTTGATCAAACAAGCTTTTTAGCTCCTCTAACCTCTTTCAAAATCTATTACTTGTAAAAGAAACCTCTAAAGGTGGGAGTTTTAGGCCAATGAGCATCTCCTTGTCCTCCTTTTCTTATACTAACTAGGACAAAGAATTAAGTTATTACTCTTGTCGAGGTAAGTTTATTCTTCTTAACAAACATCTTGCCTTTCCCTCTGATGAGTAACTGCACTTGCTGATCACACAGTGATCCTTACGTGCTGGGTCTTGGTAATTTAAAGGTAATGGAAATAAAAACTTAAATTGGCTTTCTAGTGTTTCCCAAGGCAATGAAGGCCAAGGTTCCCTCAGGTCTGCCTATCTATGAATCTTAGGACACTCGTAGAACACTCTCTCTAAGCTTAATTAGTAGTTCTACAAATGGGCTGCCCTAATCTACGTCTACCTTACTAAGGGTTTCAAGAGAATGGTTTTACTAGATTATAGCTCTAAGTCGGACAGCTAGGTGCTTGTTTCCCTAATTACTAACCAATTAATTTCTAGCTTCGGTAATGCACCACACGACCAATGGGTATCATCCACTGGGTACCTACGTCTAGGGTCAACAATTCCTATGGTATCTTTGGCTAATTAATAATCACTTACTTCCTAGACAAATAGTTATCAGTAAAGGGATATAAATATCAAAATATAAGCATCCGGTTAGTGAGAGCAAATTAGGTCCTGCCACAACCTAAGTACCTAATCTAAGGTTGCATCTCTCACAGAAACAAAGACTATAATCTAATAAAACTCTATAGTGGACAAAAGCATAAATAAAATAAATAACGACAAATTAAATTAAATAAATATCCAACAAAAGTATACAAAGGTTCATCTTAGAACTCTAACCTAAAAAGATTTAGTTACACATAGTAATTAAAAACAAATTACTAAAGATAGAAACATACTCTAGAAAATCAAGAAGAAGATATAAACTCTCCCAAAGCGCCAAAGTCGCCTTCCTCTTGAACTGCTCCAATTCTGAACGAGAAATTCTGAATGAGGACGGCTGATATTTATAGTGAGAGTTTCTACGTGGGTTTGAGCTAAAAGTGAGGGCTTTACCCAAAATAATAACAAGAAAAGACAATTGTGCCCTAAGTTTTCAGGCGCTCGAGGCACATTGTCAGTGTGCCTAGCGCATGAGAGTATGGAAAAAGCCATGCCCTAGGTGCATGAACAGTGCACTAGGCGCATGGATGCCTACTCCATGTGCTAGGCACATTTGTCATGTGGTAGGCACATTGCAAATGTGCTAGGCGCATGACATCTCTTTTCTGGACCCAAATTCTCCGATTTTCTGTCGTTTTATGTCTTCGTCTTCAAATAAATTGCCTCAGAACTTGGGAACAAAATTCCCTCCATTTGTAAGTTTTCTGAGGCCTCTTGAATCTTCATTCTTCGTTTCCTTAATTGTTTGTAATTCTTCGAATGTTCTTGATTTGCCGATTTGCATGATTTCTTTGGGAATTACCTCAAAAACCCCCTCCAATTGACATGTTTTGGGAAAATCAAATATAGAAAACATTACAAAAGTCCCGAAATCATAGGAAATCGTTTTAATAGTCCTCCATTTTGCTGCTATTTCCTACTAAAATAAGCTGAAAAACATGCTAAGAATAACATAAGATGACATGTCATCAACCACTCGGCGTCAACTCACTAACCAGACTTTAATCCCGAAACTGCTCAATCAACTCTAGTTCTTTAACCATCAAAGCAGACATATGTAACAACTTCCTACTCAAAGCATCCACCACCACATTCGCCTTTCCTAGATGATAACTTAACTGAAAATCATAGTCCTTAAGAAATTCCAACCATCTCCTCTGCCTAATATTCAACTCCTTCTGATCGAACAAATACTTCAAATTCTTGTGGTCGCTTAACACTTCAAACTTAGAACCATACAAGTAATGCCTCCAAATCTTCAACACAAACACTACTGCCGCCAATTCCAAATCATGAGTCAGATAATTCTTTTCATGCACTTTCATCTGGCTCGATGCATAAGCCACAATCTGACGATTCTGCCTCAACACACCTCCCAAACAAATATTAGACACATCAAAAAAAACTACAAACGATTCCTTAGGATTTTGAAAAATGACCAATGGCGCTGAAGTTAACCTCTTCTTCAACTCTTGGAAACTCTTCTCACACTTAGAATCTCAAACATATGCTTGTCCTTTCCTAATCAACTGCGTCAACGGTAAAGCCAACTTAGAGATCCTTCCATAAACCTCCGGTAATAACCCGCCAAACCAAGAAAACTTCTGATCACAAAATTAGACTTCGGAGTCTCCCAATGTAACACTGCATCAACCTTCGATAAAACTCACTTCCCATAGCCAAAACTCACACTTCGACAACTTAGCAACCAACTTCTTATCCTTCAAAGTGTGCAACACAACCCTCAGATGCTTAACATGCTCCTCCACTGACTTCGAATACACCAAGATATCGTCTATAATCACCACCAAACACTGTTCCAAAAAAGGATGGAAGATCCTATTCATATATTCCATGAAGACACATGGCGCATTAGTAACACCAAATGGCATCACAAAAATATTCATAGTGTCCATATCTAATTTGGAACGCAGTCTTGGTTATATCCTCTGCTTTCACTTGTATCTGGTGATATCCTGATCTCAAATCAATCTTACTGAACACTTCGGCACCAACCAACAGATACATTAGATCATCAATCCTCGGGAGAGGATACCGATTCTTAATCATCACTTTATTTAACTGCCGATAATCCACACACAACCTCATATTGTCATCCTTCTTCTTAACCAACAACTCTGGAGCACCCCACGGCGAAACACTTGGCCTGATAAATTGGTTCTCTAGCAACTCCTCCAATTGCTTCTTCAACTCACGCAATTCCAACGTGGACATCCGATACGGCTCAATCGAAATAGGACTTGTTCCTGGCACCAAATCAGTTGCAAATTCCACTTCCCTCTCCGACGATAAGTCCGTAATGTCATTCGGGAAAACATCTGGAAACTCTCGCACTACCGGCAAATCTCCAACTCCTTTCTCACCACATTCCTTCAATGACGAAAACATCATAAACACACCAGCTTCACCATCCAAAGACTTCTTCACTTGCTTTGCGATCAAGAACTTCCCACCTACCTCATTTACCTTCTTAGAGAATGTTATACTCTTGGTTAAACAGTTAATGTTAACACCAAAAGATAGCATCCAGTCTATATCAAAAATCATGTCCATATGTACTAAAGTTAAGCAAACAAGATCCAACTCAAAATCAACGTTACCAAAATTAACAGGACACTTAGCACAAACTAAGGAAGTAGTTACCGAGCCATTGGACGGGGTATTGATGACCACCCCTCTCAACAACGGATTTAAAACCAAATTCAAACATTCATCACAACTAAGCGAGATGAAAGAATGCGTAACACCAGTATCAACAATTGCAATCAAAGGAGTACTATTGATAAATTACATACCTCGGATTAGGTTTTGGGTTAATGAAAGATGTTAGTATCTATGGTAGGAGGTGGGTTAATGAAAGTTTGGGTTTGGGTTAGGGTTTATGTGATGACGGTATCTTGACTTTCCATTGCTTCAGTGTCATCAACAGAGGTTGAAGGTTGATGGTTAGGATACTCATAAGTAATTGTGATTTCAGGATTAATGAAATTCACAAAGGTTTGGTAAGATGAAGTTAGGTTTACATCTTCAGATGCTTCAGTCATGAGAACATTATAATCTGTGAGATTATTTTCTGGTTTGGCAAAACGAAGGGGTTCAACAACTAATGGTTCAGAGACTAATGAAGTATTTGAAACTAATGGAAGGTCAGATGTCGTTGTTGTTTGGTTTTCTAGATAAGCTGTTTGTGTATCAGAGGTTGTTTGTGATGGAGAGCTTGGTCGTTATTGATGATTTGAAACTATGAGAACAATACATAGTTCATGGGCTCTTTGTAGTGAGGGTATATGTTGTTGTTGATTTTCTAAAACAGTTAGGTCAGGGACTGTTTCAGAGGCTATTTATTGGTTTGGTTGAGGTTGATATGAGGGGAGTTCACCATGAAAATCTTATGATAAACTTACTAAAACAGATGATGAAATTTGGGTAGGTTGAGGATGATTGGTTGAATGAAGTACTAGAGTCACTAGAAGTTGCCTCTGCAGTTCATCTAGCCCTAAGTTTTCTTTCCCTAATGTGATTCTGGTAGTCACACTTCACTTTTTGATCATCTAGCCTATCTAGTCTAGCTTGCTCATCACGGTATTCTTGGGGGATCAAGGTATCACCATCATAATCTTCTCCAGGTTGTAGAGTATGCAATGGTATGCTAGAAGGAGGCTCAAAGAAAATAGTTTTCTTAGGAGCCTCTCCTCGATCAGGAATTCGTCTCAGTTTGGGTGAGGGTTTGGTTGATGGTGTGGGGGTCTTAGCTTTTTGTAAGTCAGGGAATCTCTGGCTAATTGTTACCTTTCTTACCAGCTTTTTGCTTTGCATCAGAAGCATCTGATTCCTTCTTGACCTTCATCTGAGAAGTCACCAAATTTGAGCTTTCCGCATCATCCATACCCTGCAGGTTTTGAGACAACTCCTTGATATGCTCCATGTCCTCTGCCTGTTTTCTTGCAACAACTTCCTTAGGCTCTTCAACAACCGTGTCCTTTATACCTTCAGCAGCTTCAGATATAATTTCTTCTTGTAATCTTAAAGACAGCTTCAGGACCTTCTTTGCATCTTTTGCTTTCTTTGTTCTTGTGATCAGACTTGAAGAATCTTCTTCAATGTCCTCTTCCTTAGTATACTTGGACAAAACTAAGTTACTGGTTGTCTTCTTAGGTTGCTTCTGAGTCTTCTTTGGAGGTTAAGCCGGAGAAGCTCTTGTTGAAGCACCACCTCTAGTTCTAGTGGGTAGAATCTCAAAAGTAGCAGTTCTGACAACCTTGGCCTTCTTAGTTGGCTTCTGGGGTTCTTCCTTTACATCCTCGGAACCAGCTTTCCTCATCCTTTTTGGCTTCAGAGGTTCACCTATCTTGTCAGGGATCCTATCCCAACTAATCAAAACTCTAATCTCTTTGTAGTATGCAACAATATACTCTGCAATTATTACATGATGGTCTTCTATTGAGATTGGTGGGAAGTCATCCAGAAGCATTATAGTCTTGACTGACAGTTTTTGGTCATCCTCATGCACTATTACATTCTTCTTGCCAATGATCTTCATGCTCCCCCAACATAGTTCCATCAATTACTCTTCCTGTACAAGTACTTAAGTCATCATCAGAAGCCACTCCTAGCTCTTGCAGTTTCTAAAGGAGTCCTCCTTGATGAATAATTTCATAAATAAGTCTTGTATAAGGCATTGTCTTCTTCACTTTAATGATTCCTTCCTTGATTAAGTTGCACATATGTTCAAAGATGTAAGTTGAAAGGTTGATTGGAAAATTCTTCACCAAGAAGCACATGAAGTGCTTGTGATCCCAAGACATGTAGGTTGTACAACCTTCCCTTGGCATGAAGCATAATATCATCAACTTCTGAAGGACTCTAAGTTCTTTCAACAAATTAACACATTTTTCATTAATCCTTCCTCCAAATAGAGCCTTGTGGATTCTGGAACCCCATTCACTAGTCTCAATTGTTTTCTCAGTATCTGTGAAATGCAATCCATTATCCCTACAACTTGTGATACTTGCAATCATTGACTCTTTAATGGTGACCTTAACACCCATTACTACAGAACTAATCTCAATCTCTTTAAAAATCAGGCAATGCCATTTGTTTTCTTGTTTTCCGTCTCAAAGACCTATCATGTAGAATCTTCTGAACTTCCTCTCGGTGTGTAGCTTCCTGATCATGAACTTTTGCCTTTACCAAAAAATCCTTCACCAACTCAGCGTAAGACGGACCATTCAACATCTCAAAGTAGTTACCCTACTTCTAATAATCAGTAAATGGTCGAATGTCGCATCCATTTCTCTCTAGAGAACCAAAATCCACCATAGGTTCAATCAACAGGTTCAAATCATCTTTATCCACAGGCATGGTCTTTGGTTTGATGTATGTTGAAGCTTCATAATCTATTGCCAAAGCTACCTATTGAGATGAAGATGACATAACTTCTGAATAATTTAGGGTTCTAAGAGTTTTTGTGAAAAATAGAGAGTTTTTGTGAGAGTAGGCTTGAAAATTATGTTGGAACAAAATGTGTTTGACAATACCACTTTGAGTTTTGATAATAACAAGGCATTAAAAGTGTCAATTGGATATGCTATTATTTGTTCAAGTATGTCGAACCTTAGAATTTTTTTTTAAGTGTCTTTAACTCAAGCATATGTTCTGGAAGAACAAATGCGAGCAATGAAAATTACAAAAAGGAAGCTTGTGTTGCAAGAGAGCGTCTGAAGAAAAGAGCTTCTGAAGATTCTCAGAAGCTGTCTACCAGAAGCTGACGTCATCAGAAGATGAAGATCATCATAAGCGGAAGATCATCACGAGCTGAAGACTTGAAGCTGATGTTAGTTAAAGGTTGTTATTCTGAATGAATATCATTGCAGAAGGAATGGAAGCCTGAAGCAACGACTATTTCAAAGGAATTAGAAGACATTGGGTGCGCATGAAAAGGACATAGTACAATTGTACAACCACTACCTCCACTACTCCACTCCTTGTGTCTGGAATAGTACAAGACAACAATTGTGACTATGCTGGTATTTCTCTATACAAGGAATGGATTTGAAATTGTTCCCTCCTAGGACAATAACCAAATCAAGCAACAGATCATTGGTAATTATCAAGCTTCTACAACGACTCTTTTGATGTGCTGACAATCAACAACGTCTCTTTCACAACTCTATATAAAGGAGTGAAGACTGTAAGAGAGTCACAACAATTTTACAAGTGCTGAAACTCTGCTGAAATTTTTTCACATCAAGTTCACTTAGAATTTCTTAACAACTTTCATATCTTAGAAATTCTATAGTCTTAAGAGTCTTATCTGATTTGTATTTGATAACTGCACTAATTGTATATCAAGTGTTCAATCTCAAACATTTTCTTTGTAATTCTGTTTGAATAGAAGTCTCTTACTTTTGTGCTTGAGCATAGGAAGTCTCTTGTAGTTGTGCTTGAGCATAGGAAACCTTGTGCTTTTGTGCTTGAGTAGTTTGAAGTCACTTGCTTTTGTTTTTGAGCATTTGTAATCAGATATTGATTTTAGTGAACTCTCCTTGAAAGTGCAAGGGGGAGTAAACTACTTCCGGATTGTGGAAGGAACCACTATAATTGCTTTGTGTCTTTCTTCTTTCTCTCTCTTTCTTTACTTAATCGTTGCATTTAGACTATGAACATTACATCAGAACCTGAACTCTATCAGCTTCTGATCAGTGAACTCAGTTTTAGGAGAAGAAAAAGCTAACACGATTCAACCCCTCTTCTTTTGTTTTGACTTCATTTGTAAATCTTATGAAGACAGACTCAAGTTTCTTTGTTAGAAGCTTCAAGAAAATTGTGAAGGTAAACGTGTAAGTAAACATGAAATTACTCTTGAAGATTTCGTTATATCTGGCATTGACAGAAGCAAGGTAGCTTCTATGATTTATAGCATTTACAAGAACAATGGTAAAGGGATTGGATTCTCAGAAGGGAAACGTAATGGAATAAGTCTCAAATCATGTTGTGATTGCATTAAGGAATGACTGAAAACTTTGTGCCTGAAGGTGTTGAGTCTGATGTTGTTGTCCATTCAGAACCTCAAGCTTCTAGCTCTAAGACTGTGAATGTTTCAAAGTCAAAGAACTTTAAGGCTAAGGTAATGACCAACTCTGAATCTAAGACTCCAAAGTTTCAGATTCTGAAGAGACCAGAACCTAATCACAGGTTCTGAAGAACTTAGAGTATGTAGTCTTAAAGCCTAAGATTCAAAGAAGGAAAACAATTGTTGCTTCTTGGGATTCAAAACCAAAAGGTGTTAAACCCAAAGTGGTGAATGAACAGAAGCTACCAAACTTAAATCACAAGGCACAAAAGAATAATAGTAAAACTTCTAGTACTAACCCCAAAGGACCCATAAAAATATGGGTACCTAAGTCTGAAATTGTTAATGCTACATATATGCCTAAGAGTAAAAGAGGATCACAAGTAATGGTACCTAGGCAGTGGTTGCTCATGACACATGACAGGAGAAAAGTCTATGTTCCTAACCCTAACAATGAAAGAGGGAGGAACTGTGGGATTTAAAGGCAACCAGAATGTCAAGATTATTGGTACAGGAACTATTGGTAACTCTTCTATCTCTATTAATAATGTGTGGTTGGTACATGGTCTTAGACATAACCTACTTAACGTTAGTCAGTTTTGTGATAGTGGTTATGATGTGATGTTTGATAAGACCGACTGCACAATAATCAACAAGAATGATAAGTCCATATTATTTAAGGGAAAGAGGAAGAATAATGTGTATAAAATTAATTTCTCTGAACTGGTTAATCAGAAGGTAGTTTGCCTTATATTAGTGGATGATAAGAAATGGTTGTGGCACAGAAGGTTGGAAAATGCTAACTGGAGGTTAACCTCTAAGCTTAGTAAGTTACAACTGGTTAGAGGCTTACTAGACATTGATTATCATTCAGATGCACTTTATGATGCATTCCAGAAAGGGAAAATTGTTAAGTCATCTTTTAAAACAAAAGACATTGTTTCAACCTCCAGACCCTTAGAACTACACCATATTTTTATTTGGACCAATAAGCACTACATCTATTTATGGAAGTAGATATGGATTAGTCATTGTTGATGATTATAGTAGATGAACTTGGGTGAAATTTCTTAGAACTAAAGGTGATGCATATGATGTGTTTAGTAACTTCTGCACTCAAATACAGTCATAGAAAAAAATGAAAATCTTAAAGGTCAGAAGTGATCATGGTGGAGAATTTGAAAATGAGTCATTTCAAACTTTTTGTATAAAACATGGAATTGTCCATGAATTCTCTTCTCCTAGAACTCCACAGTAAAATTGGGTTGTAAAGAGAAAGAATAGATCTTAACAAGAAATGGAAAGAACCATGATTCATGAAAACAATTTGGCTAAACATTTCTGGGCAGAAGCAGTAAACACAACATGTTATGTTCAAAATAGAATCTATATTAGACCTATATTGAACAAAACAACATATGAACTCTTTAAAGGAAGAAGACCTAATATCTCTTACTTTCATCAATTTGGATGTACATGTTACATTCTAAATAATAAGGTCTACCAAAAGAAATTTGATGCCAAAGTCCAAAGAGGAATCTTTCTAGGTTACTCTGAAAGGTCAAAGGCATACAAAGTGTATAATTCATAAACACTATGTGTTGAAGAATCAATACACATCAAATTTGATGAGAAAGAGTATGAAAGTGAAATTCCAGAGCTAGTTGAAAGTTTTGCCGATATACAGGTGTCTGAAGATACTTCAGAACCTCACAATACTCTAGAGTCTGATGAAAGTCCAGAAGCTGATCCCACTTCAGAAGCTCATAATGAAGCAGCTTCTGATGAATCTCAAGATGGTTCTCAGCAAGCTACCCAATCAAAGAATACTTTCCAATACAAGTCCTCACATCCAGAGTATCTTCTCATTGGAAACATAGAGAGTCCCAGAAGAACAAGATCACATTTCAAACAAGAAGAGTATATGTTGCGATTGTTATTAGTGATAGAACCTGCTACTATAGATGAAGCGCTTTCAAATGATGGTTGGATAGTAGCCATGCAAGAAGAACTCAATCAGTTTCAAAGGAATGATGTGTGGAATCTTGTAACCAAACCTGATCATAAAAACATTATTGGAACAAAACGTGTGTTCAGGAACAAGCTTAATAAAAAGGGTGAAGTAGTCAGAAACAAAGCCAGACTTATTACTCAAGGTTACAGTCAACAAGAAGCATTGATTATACCAAAACATTTGCTCCAGTTGCAAGATTGGAAGCAATCAGGTTACTTCTATCCTATGCAGTTGATCATTGTATAATATTATATCAAATGGATGTCAAGAGTGCATTTGATAATGGTGTGATTTCTGAAGAAGTTTATGTCAAACAACCTTCTGATTTTGTGGATCTTAAGCATCCTGACCATGTTTATAAACTCAAGAAATCACTATATGGTCTTAAACAAGCGCCTAGAGCCTGGTATGATAGACTAAGTAATTTCTTGATTGAAAATGATTTTAAAAGAGGACAAGTTGACACAACACTCTTCAGAAGAACTCTTGAGAAAGACATTCTTGTTGTGCAAATTTATGTTGATGATATAATATTTGGTTCTACTACTTCCTCTCTTTGCATGAAATTTTCCTAGTTAATGCAGGATGAGTTTGAAATGAGCATGATGGGAGAATTGAAGTTCTTTCTTGGAATTCAAATCAACCAAAACAAAGATGGAGTGTATGTTTATCAGTCAAAGTATACTAAGGAGCTTCGGAAAAAATTCAAGCTTGAAGACTGTAAAGAGATGAACACTCCAATGCATCCAACCTGCACCTTAAGCAAAGAAGATATTGGAAGAAAGGTTGACTAGAAGCTGTATAGAGGTGTCATACCCCAATTTTTGACCTAAGATGTCACTGACACGTGTCGTTGGACCCTACGTTCATGCGTAGTTTGACCTGACCGATCTCTGACGTTTCAGTGAAAATTTCGGCAGAGAGGTATTTTAAAATACCTCATTATAGTTCCGAGTCGGGCCCTCTTCTCTCTGTATTTTTGTTTTTTATCGTATTTTTAA
>Ga0228710_1007225_pt1 | contig 16516 bp, 15 predicted proteins | sample MedpolnodulmetaG_FD_177995 | JGI IMG/M metagenome (GOLD analysis project Ga0228710, IMG submission 177995) | Root nodule microbial communities from Medicago polymorpha collected in Santa Monica, California, United States - pink nodules | ecosystem: Host-associated > Plants > Roots > Nodule... | reverse complement strand
TTATACCCAAACACTTAACTTGATAAATATTGCGAAAACACTTATGAAATACGCAACTCCCTGCGGATACGATCCTATTATACTTACGTGTAAATAGTTTTATGACATGTAAAAATCTTACATCACCTTATAGTGTTTTTGCGACGGTTCAAAACGATAGGACGAAAATCCGCCAAACATTAAGGGTTCTAAACTTTAGGAATCTAGGCAATGAAAGTGCTATTAATTCCTCTTTAATTCCTCTAGTCAATTTGTCGTGACGGTAAAAATCAGCAGAAAAGCGATGTAGCTCACCTTTTAGAATCTCCTGAAAGTCTTTGATAAAGCCAATGTTGATTCCATCCTGGGCTCTTATCACTATCACAATCCCAAACCGTCTGCTTAATCTCCTCTTTAGTAAAAGACTTAGTCAAAACCACCCATCATCTGAGGATATTGACTTAAACAAAAGATATTTAATACCCAGACATTTTTCCTCAATTAACATGAAGTGATTCTGAAAATGATCAAAGATTGCACCTCTCACAGCATCGACACCCTCACCTGCACACCGGTCATCATGATTGAGATGAGAGCATTTGACCTCCTTCTAGCATTCATAATTCCATGGAAGAACTTGTTGTTAGCGTCTCCTTCCCTAAGCCAATGAAGCGCAAATTTTTTCCACTAAATACTAGAATGTAACTTTGATAAAGAAAGGATTTCAGGTGATAAAGAATTGAGTTCCCCAAACTCTTCTTCCTCTCAGTCTTGCTTCACCCCTTTAAAATCCAAACAAGATATGCGATATTTTGCCAATTTATTTTACCTTCTAAATTTTGAGTATGAGATTGATGTCAAGATTTCAAACTTCCCTTAATCATTTTATGTTTTTCCTTCAACACATACCCACGACATCCATCGACTTGAAAAGAAAGTCATTGTTCCTTTACAAACTCCTTGTAACCTGGTAAGTCAGTTTTTCGAAATTAAGAAAGCCATCCTTTTAACTTTACTTTCGTATTTAAATTTTTTTAAAATTAAAAGTTTACATAAATTTGGTTACAATTTAAATTATTATTAATCATTAAGGGGTGTATTTGGAGTTCGAACGTCATTACATGTAAATATAATGTGATGTCTCTATCAACTTAATTATTAGAGTAAATTACACTTCTTTCCCCTCAAAGATGCATGAATTACACTTCCCTCCCCTCTTATGTTAAAATATACACTCCCCTCCTTTGAAAAGTAAAATTTATACTCTCTTCCCTTATAAGATGCTTGAATTACAACCATCTCCCTTAATAATTAAATATGCACTACACTTTAATCTATTTTAACATAAATAAATATTTTTATGCTATATATTAATTTTGAACCACCATTTAAGAAAAATTAATTCATTTATATATAATTTAAATGTCAATGATAAGTAAATTTAAATATTTTCTATTGATTTTATATTTTAGAGTATAAAATTAACTTTTAAATAACCATGTTTTATTGTCTTTAGTAATTTTTCACATATTTTAATTTTATTTTGAATTATTTTATATTTTATTATAGGGTTTACAACTACATGTTAATGAAATTGTGAATAAAACATAGCGAAAAATATGTATTCAATTTTTTATTATATTAAAATAGACCCGCAATACTATTTTTTTTAAGTGTGTTAAATTTTTTTCTTTTGCTAGATTATTAGAAATAAAAAAAAATATTGAGAGAGTAAAGTGTAGATTTTATCATAAGAGGGGAGGGGAATGTAATTCAAGCTTCTCTTAAGGGAGGAGAATGAAAAGTATTCTAATATGTTTTGAATAATAGGGGAGGGGAGCATATATTCCAACATAAGAGGGGAGGGGAGTGTAATTCAAGCATCTTTGAGGGGAGGAGGTGTGATTTACTCTAATTATTATCATGAAAATTGATTATCATTATTATTATTATTTTATATCCGAAAAACAAGAATTTAAGGGACACTAAGATATCCACAATAAATATATACTCCCTCCATTCCTTTTTATGTGTCTTTTTAGAAAATTAACACAAAAATAGCTATGTGTATTTTTGCACAATATCTTTCTATTATACTCTAATTTTAATCCACCAATAAATTTCTATTTTTTTGCACACAATTTATCTTTCCAATAAATTTAATATGTTATCTTTCTCTCGTAACAAACAATTGTCAGTTATTTTCTTTTTTCTCCAACAAATTCCTTTTTTTTTTTGCGTACTCTCTCTCATAACAAACAATTGTCAATTTTCTAAATATTGTGCACATCTTTTTAATTATTTTAAGTCAATATAAAAATTATTTCAACTTCACATTAATCAAAAGTTAAGAAAAAATTAACATTCTTCCACCTCCTTTAATCAAAGTTAAGACTTCAACTATGACTTCAACCAATGATAGAGTCACACTTGAAATTTTTAACAATTGCTACTCATCTTATTTATAGAATTTTAACTCTTCTTAGAACCATGGTATGGAACAAAAATTTGTTTAAATTTGAAGATAACAGGAAACAAACTTTGTTTAAAAGAACAACAAACTTTGTTTAAAAAAACAACAAACTTTGTTTAAAAAAACAAACTTTAGTTTTCCAAATAGATAACATTAATTAGTTTTATTGAAAAAGATAAAAGTAATTGACAAAGGGTATAGTTGACAATTCGTACCCTTAAAATACCAAAAAGACTGTTAAATAGGAACGAAAAATTCACCCTAAAAAGACACTTAAGAAGGAATGGAGGGACTAAACAACATCATTATTTAAGAATCCTGCTCTTCTCTCAGCAAGTTTTGCTCCCACCCAGCCAAACTGACAAAAATACTCCTACGTTAGTTAACAAACGCAAATGTAAAACTATGCGTTAGTTAACTAACGTTGCGTGACTTAAGATACAAATGTGTAAAACGATCTGTTAGTTAACTCACGCAGAGTGTTAACACATGCGTGAGTAAACTCACGCTTACTGATATATCAGTACATCATTAAATGTTGTACTGATATGCATTCAATGCAAAGTGTCATTAATGATACGTAATCTTTATACGCTCATAAATGAACCGAATTACGCCAGTTTAACAACATTATCAGATAATACGACATAATCGATCAAAATTAAACAAAATTGTCGTTTTTCTCACAAATACATAGTCACACATAAACGATCCAAACGGTCCAAATTAAACAAATTCGCTGGTAATGACCCGTAATCACGTAATCACACTTAACGATACGTAAACGATCCAAATTACATGAATTTGTACTTAAATTCCCAAAATCACATAAAGGTCAAAATAACCAAAATTCATGGTTTTTCTCAAAATCACATATAAACGATCCAAATTACACAAATTCGTCGTTTATGACGCATAATCACTTAATCGCATATAATGACACATAAACGATAAAAAGTACATCAATTTGTCCTTAAATTCTCAAAGTCTCACATAAATGATCCAACTTACACATAAACACAAATTCATTAAAATTCAACATTACGAACACAAATTCGAACACATTAGACTATTACACGTTCAACACTTCAACAGATTGGACATAAAGATGTAAAGTGTTATCCTCAACCATTAACCTAAACATGTAATCTACGTCGCTATCATCTTTGAGAAGTTGTGGATAATACACGGTCTTCTAGAAGTCCTCTTCCTTATCCTCCCCCAAGTCGAGGCCTGACACATTTACTATCACATCACATGTTCTATGACTTGAACCAATATGGATAAAGAAGTCGTGGGGTTTACAAGGTGGAGGGAAAGAAAATGGTGCTTGGAGTATGGACTGATGGGTTTTGTACAGAAACAGTAACTCTATGTGACTTAACTCAGGTTGTGTGAGTTAAGTAACGCAGGGGTATATATGGTATTTCAGTTGGGCGCGAGTGTTTTGTGTCGGGGGGAAGAGCAAGATTCTTTTTTTAAATGAAAAATGCATAACTATAAAAATTGAAATTGCCTCTCCAAAAAAATATAAATTGGGCCGAAAAATAAAAGTGAGGAGATTGGATCCATTAACAATCCCTATTTAAAAAAATATCATTGTTAAAAATGGGTGAAGATCCTCTCCATTTTCTAAATAAATGGAGATTGTCAATTACTATAGTTTTGAAGTAAATATGTGGCATTAATGTTTTCAATTCTTGAAATATGTGCATTTATATCATATATTTACTTCAAAACTATAGTAATTGATAATCTCCATTTATTTAGGAAATGGAGAGGATCTTCACCCGTTAAAAATGTATACTAAACTGTTTTGTAAAACCCTATCAAACACGCCTCTCTCTTTTTTCACCTTTTGCACCCAGTCCTTATGTTCTTCCTCGGAAGCTCGTTCAGTGTTCTCCAGTCCTCCGTGCTCCTGACCGTTCGTCTTGATTCTCTTTTCATACCGTCGACGCTGCAATTCGACTCGATAAGATGTATACTTTCTTCACCATTTTTATTTTTGTCACTGTTGAATTTATTATTCTTGTTACTTCTTTTTTTCATACCATAGGTAAACCTTGATTTCTTTTATAATGATTTTCAGTACTATCAAACTCAATTGTAAAATGTCACTTATCGGATTGTTGCCTAAAAGTGTGACCTTGACCAAATCTTGGTGAGGAAGTTACTCAACAAAAATATTAGAACAAATCTTGACCGAATGAAGAGTTTCATACAGGTAAAACATGGTGGAATATCATTCAACAATAAGTTCTTATAATGAACACATCATAAACATGTTCAATTGCAACTAATAGTGCAGCGAACTATGTACTTGGCAAAATTATATGATCAATGGTATCATGAGAGAGCTCCATTTGCGTGCTTGTTATTTTTGTCCTCACTAGACGGTTTTGAAATTGAAATGGATGAAATCTCAATGGCGACAGTTATATGTGATCATCCATGATTACTCCTTCCTCCACTATTCTTCGAGTTCGATACCTGACCATTTGATCTGAACACCAAGAAATATATGTGTGGCTGTGATTCCCAAAGGTAAAGTAAGAAAATTACTTGAATTGAGTTAACAATTATTTGAGCCGGGGGGAAGCAGTAAACAATAACGAAGAAAGACATGAACGTGTAGATTCAGCATTTAGGCAAATAGTCCTTTCCAAAAATTTCAATCTAGAGTAGGCCAAGAGAGTGTTTGTTGCACGAGAATGATATCTTAACTGAGTGAGTTTCCCATCAATGAACTTGGTGAGGCAGGTCGGTAAGCAGATAATGTCTACACCTCTAAGTGTTGACCCACTGACCAAGCCAACATCATATATTCAAGTGCAATAGATTGGACTGAAGTTCATATTCGTCTTCCAATGATTGTCTATGTTTCTAACGAAAAACATCTACTAAGATAGTTGAGGCATGAATGTCTTGGTTCGAGCTTCATTCATTATGTCCAACGACTATTTCTTTCTTAATCTTGACAGTGGATACATAACTCCGAGGAAGTGATGAAAGGTATGTGCTTCATGATGGGATGCAATGGGGACATGATCTGCTATGTTCAATTTTCTCAAATGTTTGAAGCAATCGGCCTTTCTGATCACAATATTAATCATATTACTATCTTCATTAATGTCATTTTAAGATGGAATTCAATGTCTTTTTTATGTTGGCAACTTCGAAATAGACATCCGGCAACTTCGAAGTAGACATTGAATACCAACATAAAATCTCCTTGAATTCCATCGAGAGCTCGCATACTTACATCAAATGAGACAATATTATGATTAGCATAGTGATGAGAAGGGTTGATTCTTCAAACCTTTGTGGAAATTGTACATAGCAAATCATGTCCCCATTGCGGTCCATCATGTAACACATACCTTCCCTCACTGCCTCGGAGTTATATATGTAATGGTCACAGTCAAGAATAAGTATGAAAGGGTTGTTGGACATAACGACCCCAATGCATTCATGGCTTCAACTTTCTCAGAGTGATCATAGTCGGTTGTTTTTTGCGATAAATGTTGACAAGTATTGGAAGGAGAATATTAACTTCAGACAAATCCGATGCATTTGAATATGATATGGGGCCGGTTAGTGGCTCATCACTTGGAGGTTCAGACATTATCTTCAATTGAAAGAGGTCACAATGCCCAATCAATCCCAGATTGTAATTTATAGTTCCTCCGCCATTCTTCTTTGATGGGCAACCGACATAGTTGAAACATTCTTTTCGTGCAATAACGCTATCTTGACTAATTTTAGATTGTAATTTTTGCAAAGGATTGCTTACTTTAATGTCTACACTAACATTATATTTTCTAAGTTGTTAATACCCTAGCTTTTCTTTCTAAGTCGGTCCCCTATTTTCTCTTTCTAAACCTGTCAATACTTTTTTGTGGATTGCATCAAGTTGATGTGTAGGTATGTATGGACAAGTTTAGAAAGAGAAGCTAGGGGTCCGGGTCACAGCTCTTCAGTAATTGGTTTCACCTTTCGGATGGTTATCGTTCACTTTTTCTTCTCTATGGCTGACTTTGTTTCAACTAACTTGAATATCATTGCCAACTCAACAATTTTCAGTCTATAACACAAGAAATAGTATACACTAACATTATATTTTCTAAGTCGTTAATCTTAGCCTTCCTTAACCCCTACTGAGTTCCTACTGAGTTCCTCCATTATAAGCTTTTATTTGGTCGGGTTTAATGTGGATGGGGACTTATAAATCTTTAGTAGCATCTTGCTTGCAGGTACTTTTATGCACATTTCTGATTGTTATTCTGATTTGGAGCGTGACTTTTCTGCATTTGAATTATTTCCTATTGCATTTTTTTGTTTTGTTTTGTTAGTTCTGCTTGATATTGTTCCCCCAAAGTTTGACCAGAATGCATCAATACCATAACAAATGAGACTATCTACATTCAATAGTTTGATGTGGTCAGTTATGTTCTGTTTGGACTTTCAAACACATTTACTTGAGGGGTGTGATTATTCCTTTCAATTATTGTTTGTTGCTCCTTATGGCAGTAGTTTCATGACTACTGAATTCAATTACAAGTTTTATTTGGTTTTAGTATTGTGCTTGGATCTGTCTACAACATTGATCTTGTGTAAACAATTTTGGTTGGCTTTGACATTGATTTTTTAGTTGGCTTGGTCTTTTATACCATTCACTAAGGTTGTTCCTTTATCTGATGTACTATTTTGAGCGGGTATAATTGGAGTCTTGATCTAGTGTTGGAAACATATGTCTAACCAATCTAGAGAAATTAGTGCATTTCAATTATTTGTAATACTTGTGATAATATATTTGTTTTGATTTTTTTGAAGATGATTTTTAGTACTAACAAATATATGCATGTTATTGTGAAATGACCCTGAACTCAATTGTAAAATGGCACTTGCGATTCTTACCTAAAAGTGTGACATATCTTGGTAAGAAAGTTACACAACAAATATATTATAAGAAATCTTGAACTGGCTGAAGAGTTTCATGCTAGGTCTCATGGTGAAACATGGAGGAATATTCATTCAACAATATGTGCATTCCCTCTTATGATGAACTCATCATGAACATGTTCAATTGTAACTAATAGTGTGGCGAACTACAGTACTTGGCAAATAACATTAGATCAAAGGTATCATGAGAGAGCTCCATTTGACAATGTGTTGATTGACGTACTTGTCATTTTCTTCGTCATCAAACGATTTTGAGGTTAAGTCGACGAAATCTCAATGGCCTTAAGTTGACCTTGAAAAAATGCAGCTAAATGCGCACTTGTCCACCGATCATCCACAATTTATAGCTCCTTCACTATTCTTTGAGTTTGATATCAGACCACTTGATCTCGAGAACAGCGAGAAGAATATGTATGATTGTGAATCTCAAGAGGTACAGTATGAACATGTCATGAAATGAAGGAACAATGGATTGGACAATGAAAAGCAAAGGAGTTGAGAGTTAGCAGGAAACAATAATGAAGAAAGAAATGAACGGATAAATTCCGATATTAAAGTAAGTAATCCTTCGCAAAAATTACAATCATTAGTCAATAGTGTTGTTGCACGAAAAGATATTTGGCCATCAAAGAATTTGGTGTAGCCAATCGGTAAAACTGGTCGAAGCTGGTAATTGACCTCTTTCAATTAAAAGTACTTTCTAAACCTCCAAGTGATGAGCCACCGACCTTCCTAACATCATATTCAAATGCAATGAATTTGACTGAAGTCAATATTTGTCTTCCCATGCTTGTCTGTGTTTCTCGCGAAAAACATCCGACTATTATCACAACAAGAAAGTTGAAGCCATGAATACCTTGGTTCGAGTTTCAACCATTATTTCCAATGACCGCTTCATACTTAAATCTTGACAATTTCCATTACATATATAACTCTGAGGAAGTGATGAAAGTTATGTGCTACATGATGGGATGCAATGAAGACATGATCTGCTCTTTGAAATTTTCTCAAAGGTTTGAAGCAATTGATCATTTTGATCGTCATGTTATCCTATTACTATCTTCTTTGATGTGATTGAATTTAGCGTCCTTTTTATACTGGGAAACTTCATAGTAGACATCCGGCATAAAAAGTCCTTGAGTTTAATCGAGAACTCATATACTAACATTTATCAAGTTAATATTATGATTAACATAGCGATGAGAAGGGTTGATTCTCTCAAACCTTTGAGGAAATTGTACATAGCAAATCATGTCCCTTCTGTGGGCCATCATGTAACACATCCTTTCCTCACTGCCTTGGAGTTATACATGTAATGGTCACTATCAAGATTAAGTATGAAATGGTCATTGGACATAATGGCTGAAGCTCGAACCGAGGCATTCATGGTCTCATTTTCTTGTTGTGATCATAGCCGGTTGTTTTTCTCGAGAAACATAGACAAGCATACTAAGGCGAATATTGACATCAGTCAAATCCATTGCATTTGAATATGATGTTGGGCCGGTGAGTGGCTCTTCACTTGGAGGTTTAAACATTACCTTTAATTGAAAGAGGTCACATTACCTGCTCCAATCAATCTTTTTGTTTTCTTTTAAGTTCTCCAATCATTACTGATCGGCTACATCAAATTCTTTGATGGACAACTTGCTTAGTTGATATATTCTTTTCGCGCAACAATGCTCTCTTGACTAATTCTATATCGTAATTTTTGCAAAGGATTTCTTACTTTAATGTCGGAGTTTATCCGTTCACTTCTTTCTTCATTATTGTTTTCTGCTACATCCAACTCCTTCTCTTTTCACTAGCCAATTCATTGTTCAGTCATTTCAAGTCATTGTCGTACTTTACGTCTTTGGAATCACAATCACACTTATTCTTCTCGATGTTGTCAAGATCAAATGGACCGGTATCGAACTCCAAGAATGGTGGACGTACTTGTAATCATGGATGATTGGAGGAACAAGTGCAGACCTAGCCGCCGTTTTTCAAAATCTACTTAAGGTAATAGCCGGCATTGAGATTTCGCTCACTTAACTTTCAAAATTGTCCCGCCAGTAACAACAAAAACGACAAGTATGGCGATCTATACATCATCAAATTTTCGAGGGAGCATGTGCTATTTTATATGCATGCATATGAAGTTATATCCATATATACGATTTTCATGAATTTTGTATAATCTTACGATTTTATTTCCTATTTCCGGTTCTGCGTATAGAATCGGTTTTAACTGCCACCATTACCAACTTTTAATGTACTGTACCATTAAATAATGTGTGTAAATATTTGTAATAAAAAGATTTGAGTATACAAAGCTAATAATTACTCTTTTGTAGATTTGATGAAGTTGATGTGTATGTATGTCTAGACAGGTTCAGAAAGAGAAGCTAGGGTACCAGATCACAGCTCTTCAGCAAATGGTTATCGTTCAGTTTTTCTTCTATATCATTGCCAACAAAATGATTGTCAGTTCCTTAATTATTGCTTTCAAATTCCTTCATTAACACTGGCAATAGTCCTCTTTAGATTTTATATATTAAAAATTCCTATCCGTTTGAACCAATTTCTATTAATTTTTTTGACAAATGAGACTATCTACTGTCAATAGTTTGATGTGGTCAGTTTGGTTGTGATTATTCCTTTCAACATTTGTTTGTTGCTGCATAAGGGGGTAGTTACATGGCCACTGACATCAATTGCAAGTTAAACAGTCCGTTTGCAGTTGACGTGGTTTTGTTTGGTTATAGTTTTGTACTTGGATCTATCTACAACTTTGTTCTTGTGTCAAACAATATTGGATGGCTTTGACATTGATTTTTAGTTGGCTTTCTTGGATATGAGAAATGAAGAAAACAGAACAGTAAACAGAATGAAGAAAAGAAAGAAACTCAAATTCTTACTGAAGTTATAATCATTGGCTCTAATATTCACAATACATGATGATTCAGAAAGAAAAGAAAAAACAAGAATATCCGTCTCTTCAGTTTTAAAATTCCTATTTTTCAAATAAGTATATGCTATATCACTCATTATTTACTTTCTACACAAATCAGAAGTAGCAAGTTGTTGAACTAGAGAAAATCAGTAACCAGTGTCCCTTTTCCTAGTAACCCGAATATAGCAAAAAACGGCTGCAAAAATGGCGGTAACAAAACCACCGATGATTACTCCCCCGCCTGCCACTGACTTGTCTGTTGAATGGTGTTTTCCCAATCGACGAATATTTGGAGCCTCGGCAGACTCAGCAGAAACTTTATGATCTTCAACTTTATCGGTGTTGTGATCGTGAAGTTCAACTCCAATTTGAGTTTTATGTTCCAAAGGGAATGGCGACTGTGCCTCAGACTCGTGTGTCATTGCTTGAACTTGAAGTACTAAGATATGTACTAGTAGTAGAACAATAAAACAAATCTTGCTCATTGTGAATAAATTTGAGTACCTTGTGCAAATGCAATGAAAATCTACTTTTGGTTTTGTTTTATGGAAGAGTGAGTATAATCACTTGTTAGATTCTGATGGAAAGCACACGAATTGAAGGGCTTTTATATATAGATGGGAATCATTGAGGGGGAATGGAAATGGATGGTTGTGATCTTGTGTGAGTGAACTTGTGGATGGAAATTGTGTTGAATGTTCTTCTAGTATCAAGTAGAGTCCCACAAATGGGTCCCTTGCAAAATAAAGTAATGTCTCTGAGAAAGGGAATTGAGTTATTGTTTTAGGTTGTAAACCGAATATTTTTACGCGCAAATGTTGAGAATAGTTTCTCAAGCATGGTAGAACTACATATAATTAACGTGAAGTCCTTTCTTTCTGGAATTTAATGATGATGCATTTTTAGAAGGTCACTGCTCTCGCCCAAGCACGTTTAACTGCGGAGTTCTGATATGATCCGGTGCATTAATGTTGGTATGATCGCACTTAAAGATCTCTGTTTAAGTTGTAAGACACCTCAACCATCTAATCGCATTTAAGCACTCTTAGTTGGCTATGAGATTAATATAAAAAGTTATGTTTGTTATTTGACCAACAATCAACATCTTTCTTTTCCTCTTGTAGAACAGTTGTGCATAGAAGGTCCCTTTCTTTGGCTGAAATTTTATGAAAGGAACAGTTGGCATATATATGGCTGGAAATTAGCAGGTGACAGGTGCATTCATTTGTGATTTGATCTCTTGTTAGTTTCCTCAAAATATAATCCATTCCATATAGCCTTTGATGTGTGATTTGATCTCTTCTAAACTTTCATCAAATATAAGCCATCCATAGAATGATGCAATGGTACAACTATCATCTGAGTCACATTTGTGACCAAGGGATGTACTCAATATGTATATTTCACCAACATTTGTTTATTTTAAAAGGGATAAAAAGGGTTTTAATTTTTACCGAAATACAAAAGGAGCAAAACATAAAAATCACTACATGGGAGAGTAAAAGATGTGCCGGTTAATTTAATAATGAAAGGGTAAAAGTTTATTAGTGAGTAAAAGATGTGGCGATGTGCTAGTTAATTCAATAATGAAAGAGTAAAAGTGAGTTAAAAAGGAGAGTAAAACAATGTTTTTTGATCAGCAGTTCCTCATGTAGAAAAGTAAAGTCCGAATAAAAATTGTAATTGATTTTCTTCTACTAATTCCTTGCAAGATCGTGCTGGAGGTATGGTCTCAAGATTTTAGATATGTAATGGACTTGGATCGGAGTTCCAAGGCTTCACATCGATCACATGGTGATGAATGGAATTTAGATTTCTGCTCTCCCCCTGCACAAAACACTCGCGCCATGTAGTGTTATCGAAAATGCCCTTGCGCTAGTTAACTAACGCAAGTGTAAAACTATGTGTTAGTTGACTAACGCTGCGCTACTTAAGTAACGCAAGAGTAAACAACTGTGTGGGTTAACTCACGCATCAATTAACACATGCGTGAGTTAACTCACGCCCAGTATGTGTAAAATATCAGAAGAGGCAGAAACCTCTATTTTCCCTAATTTTTCAATCCTTCTTTCATACATTCATTCAAGCATACATTTTTCATCATTCATTCAAGCATTCATTCAATGAAGCATTAAACTCATAACTATATTACGAAAAATAACGGAATAAAACAACGGATTAAAATAACAAATAATGTCATAAAAAACGCCAAAAAGCATAAGTGTAATACGATTACAATCAAATCCAACAAAATGTCAAAAAAAAACTACACAAGTCATACTGGTCCATCCTGTTTACTCCTACTCCTCCGCGGAGCTTGCATCTGCTCTAGCATGCTCCACTCAGACTGTATGCCCTACATCAAGCGCATAACCTCCTTTAGATTACGAAACACATCAGGATGCCCCATTGCACCGTCCACTCTGGCCCTGAAGTTGCTGATGATCTGGTATGGGTCGGGAGTATGTCTGACCCACTGCTGCTCAACAATAACCTCCTCGTAAGGAGGGACAGGACGAGGAGGGGCATCAACTGCGTAGTCAGGAATGGCCGCAGGGGGGTTCACAATAGGATGTGTTACTCTAATGAACCATCTCATGTACCCCTTGGTATGAGCCCACAGATGGTTATCCGGAACCGGATGACCCCTCTGCTGATGGCTTAGGACATGTAGAGCAAACTTCGTGAAGGCCTGGGCCACGTCATCTGCTGCAAGAAGCTCAATGTCTGTAGGAGCCCTGGGAACAGTCTGGACATACCCGTACTGCCTAAGAACCCGCTCTGGCAAGTAACAGGCCATCCTGTCGCTGTCGGCCATGATCCATCCGGAGTACCAGCGTATGTCATGAAAGGGCGTGATGTGTCGTCGTCTCTCATACGGGCTCCAGGTGACATGAGAATGGTCCAACGAATCAATGGCAGCTCGATAGTGTCCAGGATTACAAAAGCTCCTGGGAGGTTTCCATTGACTGACAAGCGAGGAAATAGTAGGGTCGTAGTCCTCATCTTCAATCCTCTGAATGATGTTCGTGAAGTGTGCCAAAGTCCATCCCTGCAAACACAAAGAAATAAATTTATATCAGCACAAGTATTATACAAACAACTATACATTTACGATCCAATAAGTAAAAAAGAAGAAAAACAATACTACCACAAGGAAGGTCATGTAACCACCACAGGAGGCCACAAATGAGTCGAAGGTAAGAGATAGCTGCTCATATATAAAAGCAAGTCTCATCCCACCCATGACCAGCTGTCCAACTCGTCCATACTTGCAGCGCAAGCAGCCACAACAGATTAATGTTTTTGCTGTTCTTGCCAGGAAAAATGTTCCAGCCAAGCAAGAGCAACAGAAACGCCTTAATACAGGCGAACTTAACATGAGCTCGCTCGTCTTGCTCTTCCTGTGTGTCAATCCCAAACAGCTGATTACACCTATTCAAGAGCTCGTCGTAGCGCCTCTTCAATACACCAAAACTGACGTGAGCAGCACCCTGTTTTGTCATCTCCTTAACGGCAGCCTCCGCTGTAAAAAGTAGGTCCACCTGCATCATCTCTAGCCCCTCCTCACGGGTTAACTCTCTATCAGGAAGGAGCCTCCCAGTGATGGGGATGCCTAGGAGACACGCGACATCATCTAGTGTGATGGTCATCTCCCCAACAGGTAGATGGAAGTTGCTGGTCTCCTCAAGTCATCTCTCTGACATCGCACAAACGAACCTGTGAGAGATGTTCTCGTACCCACTAGTCAGGAGGAGAGTAAGACCGGACATATTTACTTCATCTTAAAATCATTGGTTTTGTGCACACGGCTGAGGGATTGTCATGTTTTTAAGGCTCAGTTTCTTCCCGTGCGAGATAGCTTTCATCCTACGTTTTTTTCGAAACTGAAATACAAAAACAAAAAACAACAAACAACACTGTTAAATAAATAATAAATAAAATAAACATTAAATATATTCTAACATAAATTTTAATTCTGACATTAAATAAGTAAAATAATAATTAGAATAAGTTGTATAAATAGTAAAAGAAATAAAATAAACATTAAAATATACTTACATCGGCATCGATCCAAATCCTGCATGCCACATGTCCACCAAAGTGAGGTAAAAGTGTGAGCTCAGAAGGCCCCCTTGCATAGCCGTCCGGTCCGGCCTCGTACACCACCCTCGGCACCCCCTGAAAGCCACCCCCGCCATCATGCTGCTAAGGCTGCTCAATATCATCCTGCTGCTGAGGCACCTCAATATGAGGCTGCTCCTGCTCAATATGAGGTTGCTCATGATGATCCTCATACTGATGCTGCTGATACGCATCAAACTGATACTGGTGAGGCTGAGGCTCCTCAAAATGATGCGCCTGATCCTGCGCCTGATAATCCTGTTGGTACTGTGTCGGGTCCACCGTCTAGGATGGACCCGTCTGTCACGTTGATCCCCTAGCAGCATCAACTCTACCAAGTCTCGTTCCCCCCACCTTTCCCTTGACCAGCCATAGGAGGGCGTAATGCTTGTTTCTCCCTCCGTAAATTACCAGTAGGGGCAGGCCTCCCTGCCCTAAATCTGTCACTCCTATCCTGAGGCGGCTCAGGCGGTCTCTGAGACATATTCCTCCGAGACATATCTACACAACATTTCAAAAAGCAAAATATCAATGATACATTTTCACACGGACATTGTGTCATTTCTAACAATTCAACAACAACACTAATATTTCAACAGTGTCAATTCAATCCGTAAAATACCATATTGTAGTCAAACTAACTATCATCAATATTAACAAACATATTTCTAACCAATTTCATCATTAACATTGAAAAAATCAAAAGAAAATTCATTGAGACATTTTAACAAACACCTAGAGTCCATACTTCAATCAACTTCAAATCAAACAATTTCAAAACCTTAAAACTACCACATTTCACTCTAAACAACATCTAATATATTATTCCTAACTTAATTTATCACTAACAATCATAAAAACTAACATGCAAGCAAAATTTATATAAACCTAAAAATGTTAAATTTCTTATAAAATTTCAACCAAAAAAATGCAATAAAGTAGGATAATCATCACTTACTTGATATTGTGGGAGAAATTGGCTTTGAATGGCGCAAGAATGGTGAAAATCGCACTTGGAGGCGAAAAATTCGTATTTGGAGAAGTTGGAAATATGAAGTGTTGTGTCTCTGTTTTGCTGATAAATGACTTAAGTCACGCATACATTACAACGTGCGTTAGTTAAGTCAGTCACACTGCGTGACTTAACTAGTATAGGGGCATTATGGTATTTTCAGTTGGGTGGGAGCGAATTGTGTTGGGGGAGAGCAGAAATCTGGAATTTATAGGCTTAATCCATTTATATACGGGAAAGTCGGTTGTGAATGTTGACTGATTTTGCATTTCTACGCTTTCCACAAAGATGCACACATGCGCACAAAATTCGATTTAGTATACCAGGCAATTAAAAATGAAAAAGAAAAAGGCCTACTACATTATTGTCCTTTTCTTACATCCTAGATAAACTTATTGAAAAAATCACTTACCTTTACACAATGCTTCTTTTTTCATTTAGTCCAGAAAAAAACATTTTTTCTATTTGAAGTCAGTGTGAAATCAAATTTGTAAATTTTGATTAAAGTATACGTGAATTAGTAAGGTGGGTGTAAATTAAAGTGTTTATTTATAAGTTTTTTTTTTTGCACCTTTTGGTTCTTTGGTTTTGTTTATAGGCGAAGGCTAACGAGCACAACTGACTTAGGTCATGTACGGTGCGCAAGTAAGCTTATAGATCACAATACACAATCATAGATGTAATACCCATACTAAACGTATCTAGAAAGTTTAGCATGTGCATTATCTTTAGTACTGGATACATTAAAATTTACAACATAAAGTTTTCGAATGAATAGATTATACAACAACACGCGTTCGTACAATCAACAAAACAATATAACTCGTCTAAAATGTAGAAAAACATCCTTAAAGTCCATAACATCCTGCAGCGGGTACGAACGAGCATCTGCTGACTATCCATCCGGCTACAAGCTTGCCAAATCCCGCTAACCAACCTGCTGATCTGAAACAAATAAGGATTGGGATGAGACATAATGTCTCAGTGAGTTCTACCTAATCCTAGGCTATAGGTAACCGCGGGG
>Ga0228710_1007224_pt1 | contig 16517 bp, 10 predicted proteins | sample MedpolnodulmetaG_FD_177995 | JGI IMG/M metagenome (GOLD analysis project Ga0228710, IMG submission 177995) | Root nodule microbial communities from Medicago polymorpha collected in Santa Monica, California, United States - pink nodules | ecosystem: Host-associated > Plants > Roots > Nodule... | reverse complement strand
GATAATTGAATTTTTTTTTTTTTTTTTTTTTTTAGTTGCATGGTTGATTTTTATTGTGAGGGTTTCGATTTGAAGATTAAGTGTGTGTTATTATCAAATGCCGCGCAAATAATTAGAGACACCGTGTGTGAAAGTTCACCAGAGTTTCTATTTTCATTTGTTGAAATTAACGAAATGTAATTATGGAAAATGCTTAATGTTATGTAGTTAGTCTTGTAAATTGGTTGCATTTTTATTATATGATGTCTTGAAGTACTTATAATAGAAGGATTTGGATCCTCTCATGTTTGAACTCAACTTATAGAACCCTTGTTTTGAGTTCAAATATGAGAGGAACCAAATTTTTATTATAAGCGGAGCTCGATGAGTTTTAAGGGAGAGATGTTGAACATAACACAACCGCCTTGTGTCAAGTTTAAACACGAGAGGATCCACATCTCTATATCCCTATAATATCGGCTGCCACATTTGGCGAAGCCCCATGAGTTAATAATAATAAGGAAATCAATTAATGAAACTATGAAGACAGAAAAAGGATTCATTTGCCTTGGTAGATAGGATTTATGTAGCCGAGGTCTTATACTTTTCTTCATCTTATGATCCGTCCTTACCAACCAACCAATAATGTGAGTTCTTAGGGATAAGAATTTACATCTCAAGTTGTTATGTGAGTTCTTATACCTTAAGACCAGTCATTTCCTGTTCCATCATTGGAACAAGCTGACTTCGAGTCCAGCAGCGAGAGTCATTCATTGTTCCATAAAAATGGGTATTCTATAAATCTTAGAAATTCTTATTGTACAGCTTTGACCAATTGCACCGACTATACTTGAGAAGCAATCATAGTTCTTATAGCTCTGCTTATGTTATTCAAGAGTATGAATTTTTCGTTTTTTTTTTATCTGCATATCAGATTCAGAGTTTTGTAGGGTATCCTTAATAGTTTGCTTTGGTTTTTTACCCACAATGCAGATATATTCAAAAAGGTTCAAGGCTCATTGATGAAATGGATACTTATACTATCTTACCTGGTATTTATGATCGAGTCTGGTGTACATGATAAAACACTGGAACCTCCATTGCTATCCGCAGCTAGATCACCTTTGGCTGCTGTTTTTGTTCATGATCTGCCTCTACCAGGAAATTCCCACGGGTCCAAGTACGCGCTTTCTCGTGGTGCACCAATTGTAACACTGTCACCGGACAATCCTCCTTCATATGGTCCTTTCATAAATCCTGGCCAACCCCCAAAAAGTTCCCATTTTTCCATCCCATTTAAGAAGAGGAGTGAATGGAAGCTCCCAATTTCTGGCTTTAAAAATATTGCACCTATTCATTCTACGGAAGCTGCGGCCCCTTCTGCTTTGCCTCAGCCACCGTTGACCCATCATGCTTCCAGTAAGTCATATATATATATTTTTTTTTTAAAAAGTAAGCCCAGCCTAGGAAACTGGCACGACCTATTGTAAATAATTGCTTAATTTTGAAAATAAACGTTACATGGTCTTGCGTAATTTTTGTGAGCTTAGGAACCTGAAACTGATAATGACATAGTTGCTTATTTTTTCGTTCTTCCAGATTGTTGTAAACAAGACATGGTGTTGAAACGAGGCAGTAAAGGTTGCCACTGTGTATATCCCATAAAGATAGACATTCTTCTTTTGAATGTCTCTCAGAATCCTGATTGGGATAAATTTCTTGATGAGCTAGCTGGCCAGCTAGGGTTGCAAAATAATACCCAGATTGACCTGATAAACTTTTATGTAATCAACTTCTCAACATTAAATATCTCGATGGATATTACTCCACATAAAGGCATCAGTTTCTCTGCCAATGAAGCTTCTAGAATAAACTCTTCGCTTTCAATGCATAAGGTTCGACTAGACCCTAGATTAGTAGGTGGGTACAAACTCCTCAACATAATCTGGTTTGAACCTCCACCACCGACTCAAGGTAGGTCCAGGCCTTTTTTAATCTAAAATATTTCACTGGTAACCATGGTGCTTTGGTGTACTTGAATTATGAAAGTAACAGAAAGGTGACTATTGTGCAGGTTACAAAGAATAGTGTTTATTGCATCTAGTTTTTGAACTTTTGTGTATATAAACTGTACTGTTACAGCTTTGATTTTATCTGTCTCCGTTTTTTATATTTGATCATTTCATGTTTCCTGCTTAAGTGGTAAGGAGAAGAGAAAGTTATGTTTATCCTGAAGGGGTTTGTGCTTTTCTCATGGCGCCTAATAACTATTTTTTTAAATTAATTTTTCATATATTTTGTATTCAACCAGCAGACAATGCTGATGCTTATAGAAGCTTTTGCACTGTGAAATGTAAATTTGAATTGTGATAGTGTAGATGTAATATCTGTTATAATGTTAAGTATCCTCGTTTTCTGTATATGTTTGTGGATTTAAACGTGTTATTTAAATTTATATTGTTACTTACACTTTGAGGCCCTGGTGATTGTCTAATATAAAGTCAGAAACTTTTCTTCTGTTATTGAACTCAAATAATAAAGCGAGCAGTTCCTTATGCTTTTATCCCTATCAACACATCTTTGTATGTTAATGCAGCTCCTACTTTAACTGCATCGCCGGAAAAAGCACCTTTGTATCATTCATCTACAGCTACATCACCAAGTTCTTCAACTAAGGGAGGGCATTCAAATCTATTTCTTATACTTGGAATTGCTATTGGCATGCTCTTCATTGCAATCGTATCTATATTACTATTCTGTTTATGCACGTTACTGCGGAAGGAAAAAACACCCCCCATTGAAACTGGTAAATATCACTTATTGAAGTTTTGTTTGTGAGAAACGTAAATGTAAATTGGGATCATAAAAAATTATTCTAATTATTCTTTAGAATTTCATTCTAGCGGTTTTACTTTTTAAACAGCAAGGTAGAGTGTAAGATCATATGCTTGTGATGATCAAAAGGTGTTATTTATGGAAAAATTGGCATGCCAGATATTGATAAAATAAATATACTCCTATCTACAGCATCAATATTAGTGATATTTTTTAGATGTTGATGATGTTTTTATTTTATTTTAGAATTTGTTTCGTTTATCCCGTGTTATCTAATATTTTATTTTAGTCCACACTGCTCATGTTTCTCCCTTTCCTGCAGAAAAGCCGAGGATAGAAAGTGCTGTTTCAGCTGGGGGTTCTATTTCCCACCCAACCAGTACACGGTTTATTGCTTATGAAGAACTTCGAGAAGCCACAAACAACTTTGAATCTGCAAGTGTACTTGGAGAAGGAGGGTTTGGTAAAGTTTTTAAAGGCATCTTAAGTGATGGTACTTCTGTTGCAATTAAGAGGCTTACAAATGGAGGGCAACAGGGTGACAAAGAGTTTTTGGCCGAGGTTGAAATGCTTAGCCGGTTGCATCATCGTAACCTTGTAAAACTAGTGGGATACTATAGTAATCGTGAGTCGTCACAAAACCTACTTTGCTACGAGCTTGTTCCTAATGGAAGTTTGGAGGCTTGGCTTCATGGTAATGTAATTTTTCAAATCACGTGTTCAACTTTTAAATTTGAACTTGTGCCATTTGTTCTATTATTTTTCTTGGTATATTTTCTTTCCCTTTCAAAATGTGACACCTTAATCGGAATCCACATTGATTTATGTCAGGTCCCATGGGAATAAATTGTCCTTTGGATTGGGACACTCGAATGAAGATTGCCCTTGATGCCGCACGAGGACTTTCGTACCTGCATGAAGACTCACAGCCATGTGTAATACACAGAGATTTTAAGGCATCCAACATATTACTCGAGAACAATTTTCATGCTAAGGTTGCAGATTTTGGTCTTGCTAAGCAAGCACCTGAAGGAGGAGCTAATTATTTGTCTACCCGTGTCATGGGCACATTTGGGTTAGTCTTGGTATATTCCTTCTCACGGTTGTTATATATTTGTTGAACTTCAATTTAAGGTGAAATGAAACTTTTGTGTAGGTATGTAGCTCCTGAGTATGCCATGACTGGACACCTACTTGTTAAAAGTGATGTTTATAGCTATGGAGTTGTCTTGCTAGAACTGCTCACCGGAAGGACACCTGTGGATATGTCACAGCCAGGTGGACAAGAGAACCTCGTTACTTGGGTTAGTTCCACATCTATCCATACCACGTTACTGTTGTCAAAATTGAAAGTATCTTCCCCTGTTTTCTGCCTTTTATAACTGGAAGCATTTTAATGATTGAATTTCAATATGTATTATGATGTTTTCACTATTGCGCTGACTGTAATTTTTTTTTATTCCATTCAGGCCAGGCCAATCCTTAGAGATAAGGACCGGTTGGACGAGATTGCCGATCCAAAGCTTGAGGGAAAGTATCCAAAGGAAGATTTTGTACGTGTGTGCACCATTGCAGCGGCATGTGTTGCTCCTGAAGCAAACCAACGACCCACCATGGGTGAAGTCGTGCAATCACTTAAAATGGTGCAGCGCATCACAGAGTACAATGATTCTGTATTAGCCTCATCCAATACACAGACCAATTTGAGACAGTCATCTAGCACTTTTGAGTTTGATGGAACATCTTCAGTGTTTTCTTCAGGCCCTTACTCTGGTCTAAGTGCTGCCTTTGACAATGACAACATTTCTAGAACAGTGGTTTTCTCTGAAGATCTTCATGAAGGACGATGAACACTGAGAAAACTAAAGGCATTCGTGAATAGATATTAACCTTGTAATTTATATCCATGGCTAAAAGGTTGAATTTTCCAAAGTGATTGAATCTTTTTGCTATTGGTAACTGTTTCGGGTGATAAGATTTTAATTGATGAGTAAATAGTGTAGTTAGCAAATTGTGTGTTTTTTAGGACTTAGCAAGATTGTGTGTTTTTTAGGACTTAGCAATTTAGCATACTAGTATGTTTTTGATACAAGCAGATTGTGTCAATCGTAAAAAAAATAAAAATGAATTGGCTAATAAGTTATAGAATTTTTAGTGGATATATATGGTTTGTATAAATAAAATATAGTTTTTTTGAAATAATATAAATGAAATAGTTAAAAAATTATAGTTTTTACGAATACTAAAAAATTAGCTAGATAGCTCACTATTTAACTTAGACCAAATCTCAACCCCAATAAATCAAATCTTGATAATGTTCCCACACAACAAATTAAACAAAGCGAGACACATGATCTCGTTTTCTTTCTAATTCTAATTTTACCTTAATTCATCAGCTTTTTTCACGCCTTACAATCTAGACTTGCTAACTTGATCAATCCAAACGCATGATCTTAAAATATATGCAATAACCACATATTGATATGAATAATCAAATTGATAAGAATAATGCATAATTTTTTTTGTTGACAAAAGAATAAGCCATAGTTTAATGATTACGGGAGAAGAAATGCACGTGAACTCAAATTTCATCTTGATTTTTTAACGTGATTGGGTTCAACAAACCACAAATTGAAATAAACTGAGAAGAAGGTTCCTGCAAGTCTTTAGTGCAATCAACCATGCGAGAAAGTGAAAGAAGAGGAAATTGTCGTGTGCTTGGGTGACTTAGGGATGTTTTAACTTTCCGTGTGGAGTATTATGAGCATTTTGACTTATTGGATCTAACGGTTGAGATTTGTGTTGCAAAATCAACGAATATTTTTCAAAAAATGGGTGTTCACAGTTGTAAAAGGTTTAACCTCTATGCTGACACAATTCAAATTATATAGTTTGAACTATTAGTATTTGTTTAGATTATATTTTCTAAATCGTTTGAACTATTAGTATTTGTTTAGATTATATTTTCTAAATTGTTTGAAAAAAGAATTTTATGAACTGGAGTAATTTGTAAAGGTTTTACGATTTTTCTTTAAAGGAAATGGTTTTACGAGTTTTTTGTGGATTTAAATTGGACTCCATCCGTCCCTATATGTAAGCCCTCATTGCTTTTTTCACATTTCTTAATAAAGTTGTCAGTGTAATTAATGTGTCTGTTTTGTGTGTTAATATTACCAAATTGTCATTTATTTGTATGTGTATTAAATTTAACTATTCATATTTCAAGACAAGTTAGTAATATTAATTAGGGGTATGTTTAAAAAAAATAATAATAAATGCATATAGTAATTTCAAAAGGGTTTACATTTAGGGACAAAAATAAAGTTAAATGGGTGCATAGATATAGGGACGGAGAGAGTATAATCCAAAATATTGTAGAAATTACCATATTATATAATTCAAACGTGATAAAATGCGAAACGTGGAGGACACGTAACAAGCGAGTAGGATGAACACAAATTTCCATTAATGTGACCTACGATTGGCAAAATGGGTCAATCCATCATGACGTACAACAATACAAAAACACTTATTAAGTAAATAAATTTAGGGTTTTTTTATTTAGATAAAATGCGAAACATTATATAATTCAAACATGATAAAATGCGAAACGTGGAGGACAAGTAACAATAATAAGCGAGTATGATAAACAAAAATTTCCATTAATATTGGTGGCAAAATGGGTCAACCCATCATGACATATTCCAATATAAAAACACTTATTTTTTTATTTATATATGTTGAAACATCGTGAGTTTGTGACTATCATTGTGAACTTACAAGCGGCTAACTGTTTTTCGTCGTTGCCGCTGTGCCTCTTTCGCCGGTAAGCTTCAAACCGTTTTTATATCTACCGTCTTTGTGTTTTAATATTTTAAAGCTTGTTATTGTTCTATCGTTCATATTATACTCTGTTGAATGCTAATATTTTTTGGCCTAAATTTATTTTTTTTATTCTATAATCGTGAATCGACATCAACCCGATGAGTATGGTTTTAATCTTTTATTCGTGTCTGTGTTCTTTTTTCAAAATCTTACACGAAAAAGAAAGCCACGACAATCCTTGATCTATAGTAATTGAGTACACTTTTAGTATGACATAACGACGTGAGTGCTTAACTAAATAAATAAAAATTTGTTTTTTTTTATTGATTATCAAAATTAAAATTCAATTTTCCATTGATTCAATGTTCGACGTTTTCGAAACCTTAGCTTCGTAGATTGAACCTCAACAATTTTGCTCTGTCTATGTTCTATGATGGATGTTGAGATCTGGGTTTTGTTTGTATTTGTGTTATAATGAGTTTGTTTCTTGGAGAATAAATAATCAAATGTTGCTTCTTGCTCATCTGTGCCCAAAGGAATTCAATGCAATTCAAATCTATTCACATCGGTAACATTTGTTATGTTATTTACTTTTTTGGTTGCTATGGTGATTATGGATCATGATAATGATGTTGTATCTTGAGGGAGTTTGATTTATCATGCCAATCTTGTTATTGGCTTAATTTTACATTCTGCAATAGTAGCTGATTTGCCTTTGGCAAATCTTTGATGTCGCGTTATGTTTTTTTTACAATTTTCCTTGATTAATCTGGCCAGAGCAATAACGTTTTTCAATATAATATAAAAATAAAGACATACTATTGATTCAAGAAAATAAAAAAAATCCATAAGCATGTTCGAGCCATGTAAATCTCCTTTGTAGGAGATAAACATAAATCTTGTTGCGAGCATGTTTTGAGCCTTAAATGTTCCTTAATTTAGACTTAGACAAAGGCACTATCACCTTGCCTTAAATTTTTTTTATCATAAAATAAATAAATAACATTTCTCAATCGAATGTAAAAATAAAGAAATTAAGAACAAACAGAAGTACTCTTTTCCATTCCAATCGAATCTTCAATTATCATATTTTCCCTACTTTGAGTTTGTCATCGGCACCAATCATATACTATTTCCAAATGTTAATTTGCTTTTATAATCAACTTTATTTCCTTTTCTTTCTTTATCTTCCATGCCCATTGGTTAATGGTAAAATACATAGAAGAACCATGAAAGATCACGCTGAAGAAGAACAATGACAAGGCGGAGAAATCAACATTAACGATGCTAGTGTCATCCTTTCCAAGCTTGAAAGAAAATATTCTCTTAATGAACCTAAAACGTTTATTTACGATGAACTTAGCGAGAGTTTGATTTTTTATTTTATTTTACCCACATTCAATTTTTTTTCTCTTTGTTTTAATGAACCTTATGATTTGTTTTCTTTTGCATTAATTTGGTTCTTTTAATATTTTTATCTCGTTCATCATTCATCCCATTTTTTCTAAACTCTCTGGTACTGACTGCGAGGTGTGACAAACATATTTGAACATTGTATGGTGACCCAAAGTTCTTAAAGAATATTGCATGCTTTGTAGCTTGCAAACAAATTCATAAGATTGGAGGTTTGAGAGATAATCTTGTTCCTTTTGTAGTCGTTGAAGCAGCGGACGTGGAGGAATTTGGTAACCCTTATGTTCTTTTTATTTATTTATTATTTGCCTTTCATTTTTTCAAATTACTTGAATATAATTCTATTTACCGTATACTACTTCTATGAATGACATTGATATCAAACTATATCTTATCGGGAATGAACCATATGATGAGCAACAACCGATGTATGTACCATTTGAATTGGTGAATCGTGTATCAAACGACAGGAACACAATCTTGATCCAAAAATTGGTACATAACTTGGTTGCTCCTCATCATATGGTTCATTACCTGTAAGATTTCGTTTGATATCGATGTCATTCTTAGACGTAATATACGGTTAAATAGAATTTTACATTCAAGTAATTAAAAAAAATGGAAGGCAATAATAATAATAAAATGAAAAGAAGGCATAAAGTTACCAAATTCCTCCACGTCTGCTTCTTCAACGACTATAGAAGGAACGAGATTATCTGTCAAAGCTCCAATCTTATGAAGTTGTTTGCATGCTACAAATTATGCAATATTCTTTAAGAACTTTGTGTCACCCTGTACATGAATAGTCTGTAGAGGACAATTCTTAGGGAGATACAATGTTCCAGTTTGATTGTCCCACCCCGGACTCAGTTTAAAGTAACCGAGAGCTTAGGCAAAACGGGATGAATGATGAACGAGATGGAAAAATTAAAAGGACCAGATTAATGCAAAAGAAAACATATTTTAAGGTTCATTAAACAAAGAAAAAAAATCGAACAAGTGTAGCAGTTGATGAACTAAGCCATCTGCTGGGAGTGGTGAGCAATATAAGCATATCAAAGTAATGCAGGAACTAAGATTCCCATCAGTGCTTGCCACATGATATCCGGATGAATTGATTCATGATTAGCAGGGTTGATTGATATCTGAGAGTAATTTTTCCTGAAGTGTTTTTTTTATGTCCAGGTGTAATTTTTTATCGAATTGGATTTGTTATATTCTGTTTCACGTTTTTCTTTGTCATGCATCAACTTTTATGTTTTGCTGTTTTCATTTATGCGGCTATGTCTTAATTTTGTTGTCTTTCTTATTTCTCTCAAGGTTATTAGTTTCTTATTGTTCCAAAAGGGCTGATGCTCATGATACTAATGAGAACATTAGGGGAGGGGGTGGGAATCAAGAAATTGATTAAGGATCTTGAAGCTGCCAGAGGGAAAGGGACAAGTATGATTTCCCTTATTATGCCCCCACATGATCAAATAGCTCGTGTTACCAAGATGTTGGTGATGAGTTTGGAACTGCTTCAAACATAAAAAGTAAGGGATATCAACAGTTGATTTGTATACTGGCACAAGTTTCCTCAAAATGGGCTTGTTTTGTATACTGGCACAATTGTGATGGAAGGAGAAAAAGGTGACCGTTGATTTGGAACCATTTAGACCTATCAATGTGTCTCTATCTTTGTGACAAGTTTCTTGAGCGGTAATACAAGAGATATGCCTCACAACTCACGAGGGCAGTCAACCCTACGATTTAGAGATCCTGAAAGCTCTGCTGATTTTGAGTTTCAGGAAAAGCAGTCTGTTGGAGTAGTTTGCAAATGAATACAGACGGTGATGTGAGAACATTTGTTGATTTTTCTGATGATGTATAGTTATGAATTTCCTTCTAAACATGTTTATCTATGTACTCCCAAGTGCGAATGAATACTCTTAAATTTATATTATAACAAAATCTTTTTTTTAACTTATAACAAATAAATTTGAAATAAGGAGAAGGTGTAATTATAAAGTGGTATATACGACGGCAAAGAAAAAGAGTCAAAGTCTGGGAGAAGCCAACTCAAGTACTACGTTAAAGCTGTGTTTGGAACCGCAGAAGCAAGAAGGAAAGATAGTAAAGAGGAAAGAAAGATTATTGAAAAACGGGCTTCCGTTGTTTGGTTGCACTGTCAGAGTGGAATGAAAGTTTATTTTTAATGGGGCCCACGTTCTAAAACTTTCCGGGCATAGGAGCGAAGGAAGCTGGGCATGTAGTTTGGAAATTGTAAAATTACAAAATAGCCCTGATTTGAATCAAAATATTCCGATAGCATGTGCTCTATATCTCCCTTCAATTAATTTTCTTGTCACTAGTGTGACCTTTGTTACACGCATGCCTATTCAAATTTTTAAATATACTACGGCGTACTAGCGTAAATTTATTATTTGTTTTTTTATTTATAATATAAAGTCATTTTTCAATGTAAGGATATTTATGTCATTTACTAAATATAGATCCATATTTCTTATCACTTTCTTTCCACTTTCTTTTATACCAAACAACTAAATAATCATCATACTTTCCACTCACTTTCTACCTACTTTCAATCATTCTACAATCTTTTCCCATACTTTCTTTCCTTCTACTTTCTTTCATCATCCAAACAAAACAAAGCCTTCCAAAAATAAAAAGTACTACGTTAAAGTAGAGAAATGTTATTTTTACAACTATTTTATGATAACTTTTTTAACAACCCTCTCTTGACATTATGTTTTTATTCTTTTTTTTCTATTGTTTTTAATCAAATAAAAAGAGAGAAAAATGAAGTTGCAACCAAAATTATCTCAAATAAGTTCAAATACTCTTAAAATAACATCAGCAAACGAGAGTAACACTAACATCCGTCAATTTTTAGTTTCTTTTTAAGAAGTTAAAACCAAAACTATATTAAATAAAACAATCAAAACACAAAAATTGCTAAGATTGAATGATTCAAAAGTAAAAAAAAAAAGAAAAAACATGTATATAATGACGCAACCAATCCAACGAAACAAAAATCAAATCAAGAGCAGTTTCATCTAAGCGGTTTATTTTCTTTTACTTTTATGAACTTTATTATTATCTCGAAGAATTTTTTACCTCTAAAGTTATATTGTCTCTTTTTATGATCTTCATTATTACCTCGAAGAATTTTTACATGCATATTTTTCCTTTATTACTATGATTTGTGTCTTCTTTGCAATATTGAATCGTTCAGGCTCTTCAATTATTATCAGTTTGTTGGTTCTTAGGGTTAAATTGGTTCAACGGAAGGGTGATAGAGAAATTTTAATGGATGGGAGGATATGATTTTAATTACGAGAAGCGGAGAGAATGAATTTTCACTACATGTATCTTTTGAATGACAATCACAATACAACATTTTTATATGTAAATTTGTTTAGGGTATGATTTGAAAGTGAAAAAGATAGACTAAAATTATGTATTCTCTTTATATATAGTATGCATTATTATTTTGGACAAACCAAATGTATTCTTCGCGTAATTGTGGATAATAATTTTCTCGCGGTAATGAGATCTATTTTAAGGGTTGACATGTCTCTCTTTCATACGCACTAAAAAAATTGAACTTTACATGATTATGCGACCAAATATCTATCAGTTATGCCCCACTATATTGGCTATGTGTTATTGATTTCAATTGAAAAGAGAGGAGTTACTTATCAATTAAGCCTATCTCACGATTTTGAACTTTTTCAGGATCTTTTAAAAATATTTCACAGAGAATCTTTTTTGTAAGAGTTTCACAATACAAAAAATATCAATTTTTTTTAGGAGACTCCAAAAATGTCCTTTTTTTTCAATACAAATAACACATGTAACAAATAGATAAGAATAAATTTAAATATTAAAAAAATATAATAAACACGACATAAATATATATATGTGTGTGTGTGTGTTCGATTTTTTTCCTTTATCATTTAAAAAGTGTAACAAACTATACGAGTATATTCATACTTACTTTTTCATTATCCCAATTATACCCTTAAACAACCTTTTCTATAATAAAGATTATGGTTGGTGTCATTGAGAAAAGGAATTTAGATTATATTTTGTTGTTATATCATTGGTGTCATTAAAAAAGATAATTAAGGTTCTGTCTATGGTGGGAGACTTGAATAGGTCTCCTACCATAGGAAACAATGTTTTTTTTTTTGTTCTTTTAAAATGAATATGAACCATTGGATAAGAGTTTGATCAAAATGCTTACTATACACCTCCAACGCTCAATTACTTTCTTTTATTTTAAGAGTTGGATTAATTATATTTTTCATATCATATTTTGATTATTTATTTTATTTATATATTCAAATATTAAAAACAATTAAAAAAATTGATATCATCACCCTCATATTTGATACTCCTGTTCATCATCCTCAACGCCAGAAAGAATTGATTTCCTTCTTCTTACCCATAAGCATCATCCTTCTCCTTCATCTCAACCATTCTGTTTTTCCTCACTTATTTTTTCTTCTTCTCTTTGTTCTTCTTCTTATGCGTAGGAATCAAATCTGAAAAAACACCCAAATCCAGAAAAAATCACAAATCTAAAAAAACACAAACCCCAAATCCGGATTATGTTTACTCTTTAAATCAAAACCAAATCTAAAAAAGGGTGTTATAGATTTTGAATCGACATGCGGTAAAGGGTGATTTTTTTTAGGGAAAGTGAAACCGTATGAGAGATTTGGTAGTAAGAAAACCATAAGAATAATTATTTGAAGATATTGAGTTGGATTCAAAAAGAGGAATATGAAAAGAGAGATCAAAAGGTGTTTGACGAGGGAGGGTCGCAAGGGTGAAGTGAACCTCCTTTGAATATGGTAGATATACATAAATTAATTGTGGCTATGAATAAATAAAAGAAAGATTTTAAGTTTTTTTCATTTGGATCTGATTGGGGTAGGTATTGATGATAGTGGTTGTTTAAATCTGAAATTGTAAGAGGAAAGAGTGAAGAAGAAATTGATGATGATTAAGGATTTTCTGGTGTTAACGAAGATGATTATGGATGAAATGGAATTAATGTTTATTATTGCATTTAAGCTTTTAAAATAAAAGAAAGCAATTGAGCGATTGGAGGTTTATAGTAAGCATTTTGATCAAACTCTTATATAATGGTTCATATTCATTTTAAAAGATAAAAAAAAAAAAAAACCATGTTTCCTACGGTAGGACACCTATTCAAGTCTCCCACCATAGACAGAGCCGATAATTATGCTTAGTTCGATTTGTTATAACTTGAACAAATAAAAGATTTATATTTTTAGTTTAATTAAAATAAAAATTTCATAAAAAAATACCGTTCATAATTTTTAAAAGTTAGCGCAATAAAAGTGTTTATAATCTATATTATATATAAAGAAAACTACCCCTTTCAGCATATTTTGGGTTGAACTTTTCTTTCCAAAAATACCCTTAATTTTAAATTTTAATTTTATTTTAAATACAAGTAACACATGTAACAAATATTCTATACTATATATAAAGAAAACTATCCATTTCAACACACTTTTGGAATGGACTTTTCTTTTCAAAAATACCCTTAGTTTTAAATTTTAATTTTATTTTAAATACAAGTAACACATGTAACAATAAATTTAATTTAAGGAGAAAACTTACACACAGTTCCTTAATAACTGTTCTTACTGTTAGTCAATTATAAAATAACACGTGGAATACTAATCCATGTCACTAATCGTCCCCGTTAACCTTCTTTTACCTACATAACCACAGATCAAACTCACAAAAAACCAGCACAAAACAAAAACTCATGTTACTTTTTTATCGGCCACTTTTATGTTGTACATTTGTGTTTCCCTAAAAAAAACATGTTGTACATCTGTGTTGTTCCCCTCAATACAACGGACAAAGATTGCCAAGTATTTTCATACCCCTTACACAAAAAACAACATTTCCTTATTATTTTATTTTATTAATATAAGTTACTCTTCATTAGCCGTTGATCAATTGTAAAAAACGTGACCAAAAAATAATGGTAAAGACTGGACTTTAAATCATCTAAAAAAAAGATTAGTAACAAACGTGAGCAAAAAATAATGTTAAAGATTAGACTTTAAATCTTGTAAAAAAAAAAGATTAGTAACAAACGTGAGCAAAAAATATTGTTAAAGATTGAACTTTAAATCATCTAAAAAAAAAAGATTCGGACTCAAAATGTTTTAGAAAAAGATTTGTTAGCACTGTCTTAAATAAATATTAATAAGTAGGGTTCTCACAATTCATAGTGCGTTCCCGCATTGTTTAGTTTTTCTCAACCTCTCTCAGCCCTCTGCATCAGAATTCAGAATTAACATGTAAGTTTTTTTCTTTTTCTTTCATGTTACAACTAATCAAAGTCGATTAATTTTATGGATTATTTGACTTTGCTGATTTATAAGTGACTATGATTCAAATTGTTTACAATTAATTTCAAGGATTATTTGACTTTGCTGGTTTATAATTGTTTATACAAACTATGATAGCGTGACTTTTTTTTTATAAAGAGAACCGTTTTTTTTAATTATTAAATAATTCATTATTTTGTTTAATAAAGGCAATATAGCTTCAACAATGTATGTAATGTCGGTGTCGATGATGACATTGAAAACTCTATCACTCAACTCCTTTATACTGTCTATATGATCTTTGTTTCCCCACTCAAGTGTTTTTGTAGTTAGTTAGTCAACAATGGTTGTCCTCTTCACATGCAAGTTGTGACGCCCCACCATTGATAAGGACCTCAAATATTTTCAAATGGCCTTCCGTCATTGCTGCTGCTGCAGCATAGCCTCGGAACAATCACATTTACATTAGCTCCCACATTCTATTTAATCTTAACACTTAAATTTGTTTTGGCGACATGTCACATATCTATGGCTTAAAATTGGGTAAATGGAGCACACCTAAATGGAGAAATGATGGATGTCGCTATTTGAACAAACATTACAGTCATACATTGATAAAAAATATTAAAAATTAATGTCTTATATTGTTAAAGAAATTAAATATATGCATGGTACATTTACTAACTCTTTCATTATTACCCCTTTAAAACAAAAAACGAAAATCTCTCTCATTATTAATTATTAATCTTTTAATTTTGACGGTTCTTATTAGAAAAATGGAAAATAACAAAAGTCAATTATCGAGGGAGGATCACCAGAAAGTAAGGACAAATATGAAAGGAAAAGAAAACAGAGAATGAACAATGAGCAAACACAACAACGACTACTTCAAAGACGAGAAAATTAAAAACGACAGAAAGAAAAGGAAAAAGGAAATGACGTTGAAATATTATGCACTGATGATATCGTTGAGCCAAACGTGCCCAATCAAATTTTCACAGTTATGAATTTTTCAAATACACACTTTCAAGGACTCATGACAACGAAGCAGAATCAAGTAGCATACATATTAATGACCCAACACCTGGTTAGTGATGAAAACAAAATTATATACTTTTACACCTATTTAACAATTACTATTATTTATTATTATATTGTGATAAAAAAATTTGTGTGTCATAAATATTCTTATATATTTATTTTAACTACCAAATCTTAATAACGCATCAACTTTTTAAGAAACTCATGATAATGAATCAGAATATGATGAACCAGAATATTATTAACATGAATAAGGTAACTCCAATACTTTTGTAGGATATATCAAATATTTACATTTGCTATGTCATAAATTACAATACCACTTTGGTCGCAGATAATGTGGAAGTTGATGAAAATTTTGAAGATACAGAAATACAAGATGTGGATATGGAAGACACAATAAACGAATATTTTGGAGATGCACAAATAAAAAATGTGGATATGGAGGACACAATTAATGAAAATTTTGAAGATGCATAAATACAAGATGAGGATATGGAGGACACAGTTAATGAAAATTATTTTGTATTTTATGTTATGATGTTACCAATTACTATTAATAAACAATAAAAGATCATTATTTTATCTTTATTTTATATACAGACAAACTAAAATATGTTGAGTTCATAAATAATTTTGTTATATGCCTTGACAATATTTTGTTTATAAATCAATATCCTTATTTATTAATTTTGTTAGGTCTGCGACAATTTAACCTAATATTTTCCTGCTCATTTGCTGTATTAGGTTACCAGTAATTTAACCTAACAAATTTCATCTAAAAAGATGCATCGCACCAATTTCATTCCTATCCTCTTGCCTTTTTTTTTTGACAATATTTTCTACACAATACTAGAAAAGTTCATTGAGCCTATCACTTATGCAGTTCATGCCTTTTTTTTTTTTTTTTTTTTTTTTTTATTTTTTTTTTCATTTTTTTTCTTTTTTTTTTTTTTTTTTTTTTTTTTTTTTTTCTTTTTTAATTTTTTTTTTTTTTTTTTTTTTTTTTTTTTTTTTTTTACTATATTTTTTTCA
>Ga0228710_1007223_pt1 | contig 16518 bp, 18 predicted proteins | sample MedpolnodulmetaG_FD_177995 | JGI IMG/M metagenome (GOLD analysis project Ga0228710, IMG submission 177995) | Root nodule microbial communities from Medicago polymorpha collected in Santa Monica, California, United States - pink nodules | ecosystem: Host-associated > Plants > Roots > Nodule... | reverse complement strand
TGAATTGGGAAAAATGTCACTTCATGGTAAGAGAAGGAATTGTCCTAGGACACTTGGTCTCTGAACGGGGTATAGAGGTAGACAAAGCAAAAATTGAAATTATTGAAAAAATGCTACCTCCCACCTCGGTCAAAGAAGTAAGAAGTTTCCTAGGTCATGCGGGTTTTTACCGTCGTTTCATTAAAGATTTTTCATCAATTACTAAAACACTAACAAGCTTGATCATTAAGGATGTAGACTTTATCTTTGATGAACCGTGTTTAAAAGCATTTTGCAGGTTGAAGGAAGCATTGGTCTCTGCTCCAATCATACAACTGCTAGATTGGAACTTGCCCTTTGAAATAATGTGTGATGCAAGTGACTATGCGGTTGGAGCGGTATTAGGTCAAAGAAAGGACAAAAAAATGCATGCAATATACTATGCGAGTAAGACCCTAGATGGGGCACAGGTAAACTATGCCACAACAGAAAAGGAATTGTTAGCGGTAGTCTATGCCATTGACAAATTCAGGCAATACTTGGTAGGATCAAAAATCATTGTTTACACGGATCACTCGGCAATAAAATATTTGTTAAACAAAAAAGATGCCAAACCGAGGTTGATCCGATGGGTTTTGCTCCTCCAAAAATTCGACCTCGAAATAAAAGATAAAAAGGGTATTGAAAATGTTGTAGCTGATCACTTGTCCCGTCTTAGGGAAACCAATGAGAATGAGTTGCCCTTAGATGATTCCTTCCCGGATGATCAACTCTTCTTATTGGCACAAACTAACGCACCTTGGTATGAAGATTTTGTTAATTTTCTTGCAGCAGAAGTACTACCCCCTGATTTGATTTGAGCTACCAGTAGAAGAAGAAGTTCTTCCATGACCTCAAGCACTACTATTGGGATGAACCTTACCTTTTCAAAAGGGGCTCGGATGGAATTTTCAGAAGATGCATTCCTGAAAACGAGGTAAGTAACATTCTAAACCACTGTCACTCTTCTTCCTATGGTGGCCATACCAGTATTCAAAAGACTTCTTTCAAAATTCTTCACTCCGGTTTTTGGTGGCCATCACTTTTTAAAGATGTGCATCTTTTTGTTTCTAAATGTGACCAATGTCAACGCACCGGTAATATTACTAAAATAAATGAAATGCCTTTAAACAACATCCTTGAAGTGGAAATTTTCGATGTATGGGGTGTTGATTTTATGGGGCCATTTCCTTCATCTTTTGGAAATCAATACATATTGGTGGCGGTTGACTATGTGTCCAAATGTGTTGAGGCCATTGCCTCTCCTACCAATGATGCACAAGTTGTGATAAACCTGTTTAAGTAAATTATTTTTCCAAGATTTGGATTGCTAAGGGTTGTAATAAGCGATGGAGGATCTCACTTCATCTCTAAACATTTTGAAAAACTTTTACAACGGTTTGGAGTGAGACACAAAGTTGCAACGCCTTACCACCCACAAACAAGTGGACAAGTTGAGGTTTCAAATAGACAAATAAAAGCTATTCTTGAAAAAACTGTTTCAATTTCTAAAAAAGATTGGTCAACTAAGCTTGATGATGCTCTTTGGGCTTATTAGACGGCATACAAGACTCCCATTGGAATGACTCCTTTTGAACTAATTTATGGGAAATCTGGTCACCTTCCGGTTGAGCTCGAGCACAAGGCTTATTGGGCAATCAGAAAGTCGTTTGGGGAGGAGTGGCTGGTGAAAGTTTGACGTGGGAGTTGAAGAGCAAGATGCTGGAGTTGTATCCAGAGTTATTTGAATGAGGTACATTTTCGAGGACGAAAATATTCTAAGTGGGGAGAGCTGTAACGCCCTATTTTAATTATTATTTAGTTATTTTATCGAGTTTAGTGTCATTTTGAATAACTGCGATGTGTGATGTTTTGTGTTATGTGTTGGTGAATATTAGTAGCTTATTATAGTATTATTAGTGAAAGAATAACATTAAAATAGAATAGTGAGGCAGTAAGGGCAAAATTGGAATAAGAGGGAATGTGTTAAGTTAGGAATAAGGAGAGGTTAGGAAAAGAAGAGTCAGGCACGTAAAGCAGTTTTTGGAGGAAACGTGAAAGTGAGAAGTCAGAGAAGAGAAGAGCATTGTGAGAGGGCAAGGGAAAGATTAAAGAATTCAAATTTCATACAATCTAAGGTAAGGGTGTGACTAACCTTCTTTAATATGAGTTCTATAATTATGAAAAAGGGCCTAACTTTGATGTTGTTGATAATTGTGATGTTAAAGAAGTTAGGGTTTTGAATTGCAATTTGATTCTTGAAAGTGTAAGTAATCCAATGAATTAATGTGAAAGTTGATGTTTAGGTTGTAGAGTAACCCTAGGTAATGTTTCCTATCAAATTGGGATCGAATGGGGTCAAAAATTGGGTTTTTGGGCAAAAAAGTGATCAAACCCGTAGCTGTGTTAGTGCTGAATTTTGGAAACTTCAAAAATTCGTAACTTGAGTTCCGGGAGTCTGATTCATACGCCGTTCGAAGCGTTGGAAAGATAGCGAGATGAGCTACCTTATAATAATAGTATCTGGCCCAGGATGTGAGTTATCTTGTTGTGGAATAACTTAAAATGGAACTGTTGTGATAAAAAATTCTGATTTTTGGTGAAGTGAAAGTTTGGATTTTAGCGAAATTTTGAAACTGAAAATGTTGCACATTTTGAAATAGATTTCTGAACGTGATTCCTGTATTAATGATGAATTTAGGTGTATTTTAATAATTATTACGTTATTTCCTTGAGTTGTTTTTGAAGCGTTTTCGATTAAGGTATGCATGCTTGAGTTTCGTAATTATAAGTGTGTGAATGAAATTATTGTTTATTTGCGAAGAATAATGTTGAATAATTGTGAAATTGTGATGCGAAGTTGATGTTGTTGTTGTTGCATTTTAATTGTATCATTGCATAACCATTTCATTTTAATTACGATGGCCTGGATTGGCACCACGATGGCCTGTATTGGTGATTTATTAAGCGAAGGGGGTTGTAGCCTGTCAAAGCCGAATCACGGCATTAGCGAAGGGAGCTGTACCTCTGTTGGTACCACATGCATAATTGCATTGCATTGCTTTGTTGAGTCGTGTTGTTGCACTGTTGAGCGAAGTTAATTGATGATTTCTAGTTGGACTTATGTGAAGCATTGTTAATGATGAATTGCTGCTGTTTTGTGTTGTTAAATTCCTTTACATGAATTATTGCTTATTATTATCGAATGTGAAATCTCACTCCTTCTGTTTGAATGTTACCTCTACGTGGGTAACGTGCAGATATTCAGGAGTAACAGCTGATGTGAGTTGAATTCTCGTGTTGTCATAGGAGTCATGCTCTGATACGTAACGGGATGGGGATTCTTATGTGTTTTATTTTCCGCTGTTACGTATCTTCTTATAATTTGATGTTGGACCACTTTTAGGTGGATTTTATTTTTGTTGTTGATGTTGAGGCCTTAGTGCCAAGTAATGCTTAAAGATTAAATATTTCTGTTGCGACATTATTTTGAATTATTGAAAGCAGTTGTTTAAATAAATAGTGAATTTAACTCTATTTTTGTTAAATGATATTTTGAAGAACGAAATGTGACATCCTGTTTGCGATGAACTCTGATTATTTTATATTATTTATATGTTGGGAAAACGGGGTGTTACAATTGGTATCAGAGCAGGTCGGTTCGTCCGGCCATGTAGTCGAGTCGTTAGTGTCGTGTGACGGTTGAATACTGTCATTGTGTTTCCTAATCAATGTCCGTTGTCTAGTGAACCGAGAATGGCTGGAAGGAACGATGCTGCTATTGTTGTTGTGTTGCAAGCTGTGGCTCAAGCTGTGGGGCAACAGCCTAATGCTGGTGCTGGTGGTAACGATGGGGTTCGGATGCTTGAGACTTTTCTAAGGAACCATCCGCCTACCTTCAAAGGCAGATATGATCCTAATGGTGCTCAGACATGGCTGATGGAAGTCGAGAGAATTTTTCAAGTCATGGAATGCACCGAGCCTCAGATGGTGCGTTTTGGTACACATATTATGGCTGACGAGGCTGATGATTGGTGGGTAAGTACTCGCCCGATTCTGGAGAACGGAGGTGAGGAAGTCACATGGGCTGTTTTTAAGAGAGAATTCCTGAATAGGTACTTTCCGGAAGATGTCCGCGGGAAGAAGGAAATTGAGTTCCTGGAGCTGAAGCAAGGTGATATGTCAGTAACGGAGTATGCTGCTAAGTTTGTTAAGTTGGCAAAGTTTTATCCGCACTATAATGCTAAGACTGCCGAATTCTCTTAAGTGTATCAAATTCGAGAATGGCTTGCGTGTTGAGATTAAGCGAGCGATTGGGTCTTAGAAGATCTGACAGTTTTCCGAGTTGGTAAGTAGCTGTAGAATTTATGAAGATGACACCAAAGCTCATTATCAGATTCTGAATGTGCGGAGGGGTAAACACCAACAAAGTCGTGGTAAGCCTTACAGCGCTCCGGCTGATAAGGGTAAACAGAGGGTGAATGATGAGAAGAGACCCAGAAAAAGAGATACTCCTACTGAAGTTGTTTGTTTCTTATGTGGAGAAAAGGGTCATAAGAGTAATGCTTGTAGTGGCGATATGAAACGGTGTTTCCATTGTGGCAGGAAGGGACATACAGTTGCGGATTGCAAGCATGATGGCGAGGTTTGTTTTAACTGTGGTAAAGAAGGACATATTAGCCCTCAGTGTCAGAAACCTAAGAAAGCTCAGTCTAGTAGGAAGGTGTTTGCTTTAGCTGGTACTCAGACAGTGAATGAGGATCGTCTGATCAGAGGTACATGTTTCATTAATAGTACTCCCCTAATTACTATTATAGATACTGGTGCTACACATTGTTTTATTGCTGCTGATTGTGCTTCGAAATTGGGTCTTATTATGTCGTCTATGAATGGGGAAATGGTTGACGAAACCCTAGCTAAGGGTTCGGTGACTACTTCTCTAGTGTGCTTAAAGTGTCATTTGTCGATGTTTGGTAGAGATTTTGCAGTGGACTTAGTCTGTTTGCCGTTGAGTGGGATGGATGTGATGCTAGGTATGAACTAGTTGGATTTTAACTATGTTCATATTAAATGTTTTAGAAAGACGGTGCGTTTTTCTTCTGCCGAAGAAGAAGGAGAAACTGAGTTCTTGACTACTAAGCAGTTAAAACAGTTAATGCGTGATGGAATCCAAATGTTTTCTTTGATAGCATCCTTGTCTATTGAGAATCAAGAGGTGATTGATAAGTTGCAAGTAGTATGCGAGTTTCCAGAAGTTTTCCCTGATGAAATTCCTGATGTGCCGCCAGAGAGGGAAGTAGAATTTTCTATTGATCTTATTCCGGGTACGAAGCCTGTTTCTATGGCACTTTATCGTATGTCAGCTTCCGAATTAGCTGAGTTGGAAAAGCAGTTAGAAGATTTGCTTGACAAAAAGTTTGTAAGACCGAGTGTATTGCCTTGGGAAGCGCCGATGTTATTGGTTAAGAAGAAAGATGGTAGCATGAGGTTATGTATAGATTACCGACAGTTAAATAAAGTGACAATAAAGAATAAGTATCCACTTCCAAGGATCAACGATTTGATGGATCAGTTAGTGGATGCACGTGTGTTCAATAAAATCGACTTAAAGATTGGGCTATCACCAGATCAAAGTGAAAGATGAGGATATTCAGAAGACGGTCTTTAGGACACGTTACGGACATTACGAATATTCTATGATGCCTTTTGGTGTTACTAATGCGTCGGGAGTGTTTATGGAATATATGAATCGTATTTTTCATACTTATTTGGATTGTTTTGTTGTCATGTTTATAGATGATATTCTGATATACTCCAAGTTCGGGGAGGAACATGCCGAGCATTTGAGAATTGTTTTGCAAATGCTGAAAGAGAAGAAGTTATATGCCAAGTTGCCGAAGTGCGAATTCTGGTTGAACGAAGTGAGTTTTCTCGGTCATATTATTTCTGGTAGTGGTATTGTTGTGGATCCATCTAAGGTTGATGCAGTATCGCAATGGGAGACTCCGAAGTTGGTTACCAAAGTCAAGAGCTTTTTGGGTTTGGCAGGTACCGAATGTTTATTGAAGGATTTTCCAAGTTAGCTCTTCCGTTAACTCAGTTGACTTGTAAAGGTAGAACTTTTGTATGGGATGTTGCGAAAACAGTTTTAATGAACTAAAGCAACGTTTGACGACGGCTCCGATTTTAATACTACCAAAATCCGGTGAACCATTTGTTATATACTGTGATGCGTCTAAGTTGGGTTTAGGTGGTGTGCTTATGCAGAATAATAAGGTAGTAGCTTATGCATCGAGGTATTTAAGGATTCATGAACGTAATTATCCTACTCATGATCTTGAGTTAGCTGCAGTGGTTTTTGTACTTAAAATTTAGACATTATCTGTATGGTTCTAGATTTGAAGTGTTCAGCGATCATAAAAGTTTGAAGTATTTATTTGACCAGAAAGAATTAAATATGAGGCAGCGAAGGTGGCTTGAATTGCTAAAGGATTATGATTTCGGGTTGAATTACCATCCGGGTAAGGCTAATGTTGTTGCAGATGCTTTAAGTAGGAAAACATTACATATGTCTGCTAATGACTTTAAAAGAGCGCTTCGTGGGAGGCAACCCACGCATTTAAATCGCTTTTATTTTGTTTGTTTTTTGTTGTTTTGTAGGTAATTATCCGAGACCGATTCAAGAAAACGAAAAAAATTGAGCCTAAAAACGCCAAAGGTTGGCACGGCCATGCCTGTATCCAACAACCAAAACCACCAAAAAAGGCAACAGGTTGGCACGGCCCGTGCCTGTGGTAGCACAGCCGTGCCAATATGAAATGCCTTCGGGGTTCATTTTTTTCCTAATTCAGCAAATTGTGAGCTTTCTGCATCCCTTTCCTATCACTTCTCGATTCTTCCTCTTCTACTTTAGTTTTCTTATCTTGAATCATTGAGGACAATACTTCTCCCAAGTGTGTGTGTGTGTGTGTGGGGGGGGGGGGCTTAATAAAGTTTCTTGAGTCGTAGTGTTTCCAAACTCCCTAGAACATTTAATTCTTTTGTTATGTTTTATTGCGAAGGGCATGATTAAACGGCTTGTTTTTATTATAAATTATGACATAAATTTTTTGTTGTCTTCTCTAAAATGGTTGTTTCTTGTACATGAAAGTGAATTCTTGTGTTTTAAGTGTTCTTGCTATACCCACATCTTGTTTCATTGTGAAAAAAATTCTCCAATGAGAAAAGCACAAGTTGCATCCCTTGAGCAAGTGTATGAATAGGTATTTTAAGGAGCACGTTCTAATTTTAGTGGTACATTAACCCTTAAAAGTCTTTAGAGTAAAAGTAGTATAAGTTTGTGTGGGGAATAAAAAGATAAATCAAAGTGGGGCGGAAGCAAATATATTTAGGAAGGAGACATCATTGAATCTAGGGGGAAAGAATAACCCCTCGCTGACTTCCTATGTGAAGATGGTGTCTTTTAACTTATAATTTTTTGCAGCACTACTTAGGGTGATCATTGAATCTAGGAGGAAAGGATACCCCCTCACTGACTTCCTACGAGAATATGGTATCCCTTAAGCAATCTGTAAGCCCCCAAGACATTTAAACTGTCAAAATAAATCTAATTAATTCCCATCTCTCTTATATGAAATGAAGAAAGGACTTTTCTCGGTTGGTTTAGTGCTAAGATTAGAACCTGTTTCCTCATAATATTTGTCTTATACAGGAGCAAGAAAAGGGTTGGACTTCACACACACTCACTTGAGACTTGTTGTTGGGTTGAATAAAGATCATAAGAAATGCTTGAATTTGTGATTAGTGTATGCTTGAAACTAAGCCTTTGAGGAGATATAAGTGTTTAATTGAATTGTCATATATTAGTCATGTTTAATGCTACTATGTTTATGCCTTTTTCTTGAGGACAAGCAAAGATTCAAGCGTGGGGGAGTTTAATGAGTCAATAAATTAGTGTTTTTAATATATTATTTGAGTCCATTTTATTTAGATTTGATTTCGTTTTATTTATTATTATTTCCTTTTTAGAATTATTTTACTTCAATTGCAAGTTATTATATTTCAAGAACAAATATCTGATAGATTGAGTCTTGGAGTAAAAGAAAAAGGATTAGGAGTTGATTCGGGATGAAAATTCAAAATATGGGACAAAAATATGTCACCCTTAAGTCAGGAACTTGGCACGGCCCGTGCCACCAGTAGCACGGTCCTTCAGGATACTCTTTTGCTGCTTCTGCTTCATGGACAAGCTACCTATTAGTTTACTTCTGACCTAAAAGCCCGTGGTTTCTTGTGGAACATTCTAGTGTTATATTTCTTAGGGCTTAAGTCATTGTAAATTATAAATAGAGTAGCAAGCTGTCACAACAAATCATCTTTTGTTCTTGGAATTCAATAAGTGACAATTGTCTTTCTTAATAAAAGTTCTTCTTTTACTTTCTTGTTATTTACTTTATGTTTTTCTTCTCTTCTATGTCTACGATAAACATGAGTGAGTAGACTCTTCTTGTCTTGGGATTGTTGGATAAATCTAATAACATAATCCTAATCAAACCAAGCCATAAACCCTAATTTTATATAAATCTACTTTCTAATCTAACTCACCGTTTTTATAATGAATTAACAAATACCAAACTCATAAAGCGACAGCGGAGGGTTAGTATTTGTTAATTCATCATCTCAAATATCAATTCATAAAGCGACATCGGAGCTTTGATATTGGAACAAGTAAATTTAGACAAGGGTTGCGTTTTTCAAGGATTCTAATAGCTATCAACCATGAGAATAGACGTGATTGCTAGAGGAACACACTCACTGACTTCAAAAGAAGCTTTGATATGCTTAAGAGAAACTTGTCTTTAGAAAGTAGGTCGAATATAAAGTTTAGGTTTAGGGTTTGTTTGTGAAGGGTTTGTTATTATGACCAATAATCCCAAGGCACTTTTTATTATTCTTTTAAAAACCCAATCTTTACAACTGAACTTTCTTTTAATCATCTTCTAAAAGTTAATTAAATTGAGCAACTCCTTGTTGGAACGATACTCTCTTTTTACTACTTCGTTAGAATCGTACACTTGCGGTTTTACCCATCAATTACCTCTTCTTCATCATCTGACTGAGCCATCAAGCACATGTTGGCTTCTTAATCATCAGATTTGGCTATTAAGCTTATGTTGGCTTCTTCACTTTCTTGAGGTTCTGTTTCTTCTATGTCATCCCAAGTAATCATTGCCTTCATTTTGAAGGGTGGTTTTCTTTGTACCTTCTTAATGTCAGGACATTCACTTTTGTAGTGTTCAGTTTTGTTGCATACAAAACAAGTTACTTGACTTTTGTCAGCTTCAGTTCTGGTGTTGGGGCAGTGCCTTCGACGATGCATCAAAGGCTCTCTATATGGAGGGAAGATGGTTTGTTGGAAAACATCAAAGCTGATAAGAGTTATTTCTTGGCTGAAGTAAATAATATCACCAAGAAATTTTTTGATAAATAGTTGGCAAGCATTCCGCCATGCATATCAGGACAAGAGCCTCAACTTAGCAGAAGTTGATTGATAATCTTGCTTCAGATTGTCCTTCATACAAAATCTCACCAACTAGGTGGGATGTAGATGAGTGAATGATGTCCAAGCCCAATGTTTGGGATATAATTACGGCCTATGTGGCCGAAAACAATTAAAAGCGGCCAAAGAGGCCGATGTCCTGCAAAAAGAGGTGATCGAAACTTTAGCAGAAGATACTAAGGATGACGTCGTTGATGACCAAAGGTTGGATTGCATATATGATGATGAACCTTTGGGCTTCGAAGAAGATCCGTTAGGATCTACTACAAAAATGAGGGCACAAGATCCTTTAGAAGAAGTGGATTTATGGGATGGTTCTATCAAAAGTCCAACCTATGTCAGTGCCAAGATCAACAAAGAGTTCAAGGATCGAATTGTGGAACTCTTTAAAGAATAAAAAGACTGCTTCACTTGGGACTACAACGAAATGCATGGTTTGAGTCGAGAAATATTAGAACTTAAATTGCCTATTCGACCAAATAAGAAGCCGGTGAAGTAGATTCCAAGAAGATCTGCGCCACAAATCTTGTCGAAAATTAAAGAAGAGATCGAGAGACTGTTAAAAAGCAAGTTCATCAGAACTGCAAGGTATGCAGACTGGTTGGCTAATATAGTTCCTGTTGAAACGAAAAATAGGACTATTAAGGTTTGTATTGATTTTAGGGATTTAAACTATGCTACTCCCAAAGATGAATACCCAATGCGAGTAGCAGAAATGCTAGTTGACACGACAACAGGATTTGAATATTTAAGTATGTTTGATGGATACTCAGGCTATAATCAAATCTTCATTGCTGAAGAAGATGTATCTAAAACTGCCTTTCGATGCCCAGGGGCTTTAGGCTGCTATGAATGGCTAGTTATGCCATTTGGCTTGAAAAATGCTGGTGCCACATACCAAAGAGCAATGAATTCTATGTTTCATGATTTCATAGAAAAGTTTATGGAAGTCTATATAGATGATATTGTAGAAAAATCATCAGAGGATGATCATTTAAATCACCTTCGCCAATCATTCGAAAGGATGAGGCAATATGGATTGAAAATGAATCCACTAAAATGTGTGTTTGGTGTTTATGTAGGTGATTTTTTAGGTTTTGTTGTGCACAAGAAAGGAATCAAAATCAATCAGAACAAAACCAAAGCAATTGTGGAAACAAAAGCGCCTTCGACAAAGAAAGAGTTGCAGTCTTTGTTGGGGAAAATTCACTTTCTCAGGAGATTTATATCAAATCTAAGTGGCAAAACACAAGCTTTTTCGCCATTACTTCGTCAGAAGAAAGAAGATGTGTTCAAGTGGGAACCAGAGCACCAAAAGGCTTTTGAAGAAATCAAATCATATTTGATTAACCCTCCTATTATTTCACCTCTTCTTAAGAATAGGGTTATGATATTGTACATAGCAGCATCCGACTTTACTGTAGGAAGTATGTTAGCACAAGAGGATGAAAATGGTGTAAAGAGAGCCATCTATTATCTTAGTAGGGTGTTAAATGATGTTGAAACAAGGTACCATCCAAGTGAGAAGTTGTGCCTGTGTTTATATTTTTCTTGTACGAAACTTAAGCACTATATAAAGACTGTTGATGTTTATGTTTATTATCATTTCGATATAATTAAACATATGCTGTCAAGACTAATTTTACATAGTAGAGTTGGTAAATGGGCCTTAGCACTTACAGAATATTCATTGACCTATGAACCATTGAAATATGTGAAAGGCCAAATTGTTGCTGACTTCATTGCTGATCACTCAGTAGTGGAAGTAATGTTAAGTTTTGTTGAGAATCAACCTTGGAAACTTTATTTCGATGGATCCAGCCATAAGAATGGTATTGGAATTGGAATTATGATCATTTCACCCAAGAACATTCCAACGAAATTTAAGTTTCGACTTAACTAGTTTTGCTCTAATAACAAGGCTGAATGCGAAACTTTAATAACTGGACTGGAAATTTTGCTCGAACTAGAGGCAAATGCATTACTTAAACGTTTCACTCACGTCGAAATCCAACACATACCCCGGATAGAGAATCAAGAAGCAAATGACTTAGCCCAGATTGCATCAGAATACAGAGTCTCAAAAGAAAAGTTGCAAGAATTGATCGAAATCAAAGACAAGCGTAGTTCGAGAGAAGCGCCTTCTAAGAAATTGTTAATACCAAAACTTGGGGGGGCAGAAGCACTGGACGAACACGAAAAAAGTAAGAATTTTGTCGAAATTTTTGCTATTAACAATTTAACAGATAATTATTGGTGAAAACAAATTGTTAATTATTTGGAAAACCCTGATGGAACAACTTGTCGGAAAATAAAATGTAGAGCTTTGAGTTATGTGATTGTAGGAAACGAATTGTTCAAAAAGACTCCAGAATGAGTTTTGCTCAAATGCCTTGATGAAATTGAGGCATATTTGGCTGTTTCCAACACTCATAGTGGGGCGTGTGAATCACACCAAGCAGGCCATAACATGAAATGGTTATTATTTTGACAAGGTCTATATTGCCCAACCATGCTAAAAGATTGTATAGATTTTGCCAAGGGTTGCCAAGAATGTCAAAAATATGTTGTAATCCAACGTGTGCCGGCAAGTGAACTGCATTCGATTGTTAAACCATGGCCATTTAGAGGATGGGCTCTAGATGTAATTGGAGAAATTAAACCTAAGTCATCGAAAGGCCATAGATACATTTTGGTAGGTATAAACTATTTCACTAAATTGGTAGAAGTTGCCCATTACCTAACGTCACTCAGAATGTAGTCATAGAATTTATCCAGAAACACATCATTTGCAGGTTTGGTATTCCAGAAACCATCACTACAGACCAAAGATCTATATTCACAGGTCAAAAGATGGTACAATTTGCTGAGGATACAGGGTTCAAGTTATTAACATCGACACCATATTATGCTCAGGAAAATGGTCAGGTCAAAGCAACAAATAAGAATATCATTTCTATAATTAAAATAAAAACTAAGAAGAAACCCAAGAATTGGCATAAAGTCCTTGACGGAGCTTCGTGGGCATATCAAACGTCTCCTAAAGAATCGACCAATACTACCCCCTTTAGGCTTATGTTTGGGCATGATGCAGTATTGCTAGTCAAAATTTATCTTCAATCAACTAGAATTCAAAGACAATGTGAATTTCCAACAGATCATTATTTTAATAAGATTCTAGATGAATTGGTTGATTTAGATGAAGAAAGATTGATGACATTAGATGTCCTCACATGGCAAAAGGAGAGAGTAGCAAAAGCCTACAATAAAAAAGTGAAATCAAAGCTTTGTGCTCAAGGAGATTTGGTGTGGAAAGTTATTTTGCCCATGGACAACAAAAATAGAGTCTTGGGAAAATGGTCACCCAGTTAGGAAGGGCCATGGAAAATTTTGAGAGTGTTTTTGAACAATGCGTATGAAATCGAAGAATTGAATGATGACGAGAGGATCATACGTATAAATGGGAAATATTTGAAGAAATATAGACCATCATTACAAGAAATTAAAATCATACAAGACTAGTTCGAAAAGAAATAAAATATGGCATTAGAAAATAAAGCCAACTAATGGACGAATTACATTGGTCTGTCGAAAATACAGAATGGATAAAGTACCATAACCATTGCAAAATAAGTTTTGACTAGACAAAACGAAAGGCTATAAGGCCTAATGATGTAAATCTAAAGTTAAAGTCTGAAAAGGACTAAAAAAGTAAACCATTATCAAAGCTAAAAACATCCATGAACCATCTAACTTCTCCATCGAAACGACAACGGATGCAGAAATAGGTCAGAAGATACTCAGCATCATCGCCAGTAAGTTCTCCTTGAAGGCCAGCCCTTCTTCCATCGCCTATGCAACGATGAGGATGTTGGCAAAAGCGCTGATAATGCATGACTCGGGGAAAAGGCCTTTTGTACCAGGTAGATCGAAACATAAAGGAAGTTCCAATTCCCCTTATGTCCATCTGATAGCGTCGAAGGTTGTAAGTCCTTAAGAGAACCCAGAAGTTAGTTAAGACCTTAAACAAATTGAACGGATGAATAGAAGTGACTCTCATCAAGAGATGATAGTACTTAGCAGTCCAAGAGTCTGCAGCGATAGCGTTTTTAAGCAGACAATCTATCTCATCCAAACGTGGCTTGAAATGTAGCATGTGCTGGGTAGACCTGAGAATACAGAACAAAGGATTGCCAGCATTCAACAAACGATCAATGAAATTAAGTTTGGCGTGGGTCATGCAAAGATCAGTAAGTAACCTAGTGCAATCATCACCAAAAGCCCTAGAAACGTCACGAGACCTACATATGGCTGCATGCCATTTGTTCGTCCTCATAAAATTAGCAAGGTCACGAACGCTGAGAGAAGCAACCCTCGCAACAATGTGGATGAGTAAATTGTCACTAAAGAAATCCATGGTGATGAAAGAAATAGAAAAGATTTTCCGGTTTTCTATGCAAGAGTTAGAAGAAAACGGAGAAGATGATAAATTTTCAGAAGAAGGTTTAGTTTATATAGAGAGATGGAGAAGTTAACAGGAGTTTCACTTTATTGTTTCCACCTTCAAGATGCGGACACGTGGTGCTTAGCGTTTGCAGTTCTATGTCGTGAAACAAGGGAAGTTTGAAAATTGTTCTTGATGTGAGATTTATTGTAATTAAGGATAATGACTTGGAAAAGAAAATGTTCAATGAAAAATAAATATATAAAGCCATAGAAGAACGGTTTTAAATACCGTTTTAAAATCCAAGGTTACAAAAAACTTAAAAGAGCAGAGTTTGAAGACAAGATAATATAGCAAAGTTTGTTTAGATTACAAACTCAGACTTGTTTTTGGACTCAGCTAATTTCTCATCAAGAGCCTTCTCACTTTCAACTAAAGTTGCCATCTCTCATTCGAATGCTTGGGATTCTTTTACTTTCCGTATGGCAAGTTTGGCTTCTTATTGCATGAGGTTTTCCCTTTCCAAGACATTAATTCTTTGCAGCGTTAGAGCATTGATCTCCTCCTCATATCTAGCAATGGCAGAGTCAATCTATTCCACCTTTTGCTTAGCATCAGGGATCTCTTGTCGAATGTTGACAATATTTTGTTGAAATGTGGTGATTTCGACAATAAGTTGATCATGAAGCTTCTTTTGAACTTCGAGTTTGGAGTGTTCTTTTCTTCTTTGTTGAAGACTCAGGTCGATATCGTCCATGAGAGATTCCAATTTCTAAGAAAGTTGTTGGAATTTTGAACCAAAAGAAGGTTTGTTCAATTTGTGAAGCAATACCTTTACCTCAGAAATAATGCTAGCATCCTGTTCTATGGCTTGGAATAAATCCACCTATAGCACTTTGGTTCGAAGCTCCGTTGAGAGATTCTCTTTTGAAGTCTCTGACGGATCACTAATAGAAGTGTTCGAAGTACCTTCAATGTTTTTGGAGAGGAGAGCACCGCCTTTTATCATCAAGTTGAATGCTTCGATGGGATTGGTTTCCTCGAGCATGTTGAGTTACTTTGGACTCATGAGCGTGCTTATTGATTGGGTTACGGCTGTTGGAGTAACAGTATTCGATTAATCGTCATGACGCCCAAACACATCACCCAGATTAAAATTTTGTTTGCCAGTAGCAACAATGTTATGATCGGTGGAAACCTCAAGTTTCAAACCTTCAGAAACGGTTCGATCATCAACATCATTCGATTGATTATCATTTGAATTCTTGATACTTGTGTCTCGATGCTGATAAGAAGAATTCACCTCGAGGTTGCGGTTCGTCCCTGGGGGACTGGATTCAACGCCTGCTTCTTCTTCCAAAATGGGTGTTATCATTAAGGTGTCACTGGAATGAAGTATTGCATATCTGGACTTAAGGTGAGAAAAACCACAAGAAGGGCGGGTTGAATTGTGTTTTTGGAAACTTCTTCTTTAACGTTCTAGATAACTGTCCTCAGGTTCAGAGTCTGAGTGAGTTCAGAGTCTATGTGCAGCAGATAATGTAAAGAACAGAAGAAGAAAGAACACGAGCAATTATACAGGGTCCTTCCACAAACCGGAAGTAGTCATGTCCTCCTTGCACTTCCAAGGAGAGTTCCACTAAAATGTAATCTCAAATTACAAGTTGCTCAATCACACAAGAAAGAGACTTATCATTGCTCAAGGACACCTCCAAGAGACTTCTATGCTCAATCACACAAGAAAGAGACTTCTATGCTCAAGGACAACTCCAAGAGACTTCCTTTGCTCAATCACAACTGAAAGAGACTTCGAAACAATTACAAAGAATTGAATAAGGTTTTGAATACTTGATATACAATCAGAGGTATTCATAATACAGTACGAAACAGAACAGACTCTGTTTTTCTAGACACTTAGGAATTCTAAGATAAAAACAATTGAAAGAATTCTCTAAGTTGTTGATGTTTGTTATCGACGTTTTAGCACAGAGTATTGGCCTTGTATATACGTGTGTATATTCTCTGTCCTACCACTTGTTCTCTAAGTCTTCATCCCTATTTATAGAGGGGTTGAGAGACATTGAGAATTTAGCCGTTCCATCAACTTGTCTTGCTTTGAAGCTTTGATTCTTCACCCTTGATCTTTTGCCTAATTTGATAGTTGTCCTATGAAGAACTGAATTCAAATCCATTCCAGAACAAAAGGAACAACGTCTGCAGCAATGTTACTGTTATCTTTGTCTTGTTGTAGAGACAAACATTACAGAGAAGGTGGTTGCAGAGTTCGTGGCCATACACTTCGTACAATGTCCTTTGTCAACTCTGGTGAAGTAGCTTCTGGCGAGATATGCTTCTGATGATCAGTGCTTTTGATGTTCTTGCTTCTGATGACGTGTCTTCAGGAGCTCTTCTTCAGACTCGTTTCTTCAGACGCATTCTTCAGACGCAGTTCTTCAGACTCATTCTTCTAGATGCTTTAAGCTTCAAATAAATTCCT
>Ga0228710_1007221_pt1 | contig 16520 bp, 9 predicted proteins | sample MedpolnodulmetaG_FD_177995 | JGI IMG/M metagenome (GOLD analysis project Ga0228710, IMG submission 177995) | Root nodule microbial communities from Medicago polymorpha collected in Santa Monica, California, United States - pink nodules | ecosystem: Host-associated > Plants > Roots > Nodule... | reverse complement strand
TATAATTCCCCGATCCCTCAGGTGAACCTATAATCATCAAAGGTTTTAAGTCTGTTAATTCAATTATCACAACCTAACAACGCTCCATCCCTAGATTGTCCGTTAGATTGAACATTATAGATATTTCCGAGTTACACGCTAGTGTCAATAGTCATATAAACTCTTGAATCAATTATATTGGGTCAGAATCATAAAAGCATTAAGAACGATTTACACTGAATAAACAAGAATGACATTCATAAAGATTAAGAGTTACAGGTTACAAAAACATGAGCTAGAACAAAATCATCTCTTGACCTAATCACAAAAGATCTAGCTACCCATGGCTATAACACAAATAACTAATGTAAAAGAAGGATTCATTACATAAAATTTGTAACCAGATATGAGTTTTGATGGTCTCCCACCTTCTCTCCAGATCTCCAGCTCCAACAGTCAGTTTCTTTCTCCAAAATTTCGACCCTTCCTTCAGAAAACAACTTCCCTTTTACAGGAAAATTCTCAGATACGCTAAAATCGTACTCCGATGCTGTAAATCGGAGCACGATTGCTTCATTAAACTCATATCTCAGCTGGAGCGTCTGCCAAATCGTAGCCCGATTTGGTTCCATCGGAGCACGATTTTTTACGAGACAAAATGTCTCAAAGTTGCAGGAAAATCGTAGCCCGATGCTTAAAATCGGAGCACGATTTCTTCTTTGCTTGCCAAAATCAAATGTGTCATTTGTAACTTCTAACTCATGCAAAATCACATGAACTCAGCTTAAAAGTACATAAAAACTATAACAAAAGTGCTATATGACCTAGTGTCATAAGCTGTTATGTTATTTCGGCAATTTTATTTCGCTGGTTGGACCCGTGGTTAGGTACAATTGTTTTTGGGTTTTTTAAACCACACTAAAAAATGCATACAATGTGGCTTTTTAGTCGAATAATACATGTCCAATTACAATATATAATTTGGTATTTATATCAAAAACTAAAGCTTTTAGTAAAAAAAAATGTGGCCTATTACGTTGAGCATTTGTTTGACTTCAGTCTCCTTTTCTCGGCACGATTTGTTAACAAGGTCCATGGTGTGCAACTCCACGAGAGACCGTGTCTTCTTCCTCATTCGTCAAATCAATAAGTGAATACGAACAGAGAATGTGAGTTTATCACATTATTGTTCAATCTTACTATGTTCTAACTTAGTTTTGAGTTAGTTGTGTTGAGAAAGAATCAACTATCTCGTCCGGGTGCTCCAACATCACCTAACTTTTGCTCGGTTGAGAGACTTCTTCACCAAATAATTTAATCTCCTATTTAACATGATCAACTAGCATGATGATTATCTTCACGTGTAAACACACTCAACATATCATTGTCATGCATGGAACATAATAAGACAAAAAATACAATACAAACCAATATTCTCATATTTACAAAAACAATAAATAAGGATCGAAATGTCAGTTATCATCTTATATTGAAGATTAGAGGAAGCATTATATATTATCGTGCTGTACGAATGTGCTTTGAAATCATGGAGAAAATATATCTCCATGCCTGTCTAATCAATCCCTTGGAGCTTAATTATGAAATGATTAAAGTTGCGGACATTAAAAAACATGAGAATTGAGAAGTATTGTCAAAAAATATGCATGAGAAGAAGTGGTGAATATGGCCCCATGCGGATAGTGTGTCTTTAGTTGCGCCATATAGAGATCAGTGGAGGCAATGATTTTTCCCGTAAAGTCACAACATTAGCATCATCTTTAAGGGAGGTGTATCAGACATGGAGAAGGTGGTGGTAGAAATTAAAAATGTAATATGCGGTAGAAATTATTAATGCAATAGTAATCCAATTGTATGTCTTCAAATCTTCTAATTGTTTAACGGTTTCTTATGTAATAGGTTGAAATTTTTGTTGTAATCAATTTTACTAATATACAACGATAAAATACAAAGCAAAATTTTCACGAACTTGCTTCTACTTTGTATTTTTTAAGTACTAAAAGCTTTTTTTGCTATATTTTAAGTTTTATTAAAATCATATATTTTAAGTTTTAAGCTTTTTTGCTATATTTTAATTAACCATTTGCCACCGCCACACCAAATTCAAATTTAAATTAACAGAGTAAGATGAACATATTATTAAAAATGGAATGAATGAACTTCTTTTGTCATGGTTTGCTCAAAAACTCATTATAATTATTCACGTAGAATCGTGATAATTGATAAATGATTTATCTTTTTTTTAATATAGAAATCATATCATCATATTAAAATAAAGCTGCTTTCTACACCAATTAGATGCGACTAATTTTATATCATCAAATGATTTGAGAATAAAAAGGGTGAAAAAGAGGGGAAAATATGAAATCATGGAAAATGAGTAATCAAGAAGAAGACGTACGATATATGATTTCTTTCTGCCCTAAACTATCCTAATCAAGCCACAACTTTTTTATATATGAAAAAAAAAAAGATACACTTTACTTTTGTTTTGTTTCTTAACAAATTGGAATAGCAAAGTTCTATGCTATGTCTATTGCCGCATCAAAAGGCCTCTTCTTAAACTTCTCAAAGTCCTCTGCACAGAGCTTCAGCGTGAAGTTAATTTATTATACACCATTTGATCATTATTATAAATAAAAATCAGCATTTTAAATTTATTTATTAAATGATGTATATGATTTTTATTAGAGATCACATATATACATCATTTAATGAATAAATCTAAAATATTAACTTTTGTTTATAATATTTAGGAGGGTGTATTGGATTAGGATTTTAACGGACAATTTTTGTTTGAAAAAATCTTGAGGATTTTAATAGACTTTGCAGGATTTTGATGACTTTGAAAATTTTAAAAGACTATTAAGGATTTCAATGGATTTAATTTATAAGATTTTAAAGGATTTGAAATGATTTTATGGATTTCAAGAGATTTCAACAGATTTTATGAATTTTAAGAAATAATTGAAAAAAAATATCATAACACTCTCTTTCACAAAATCTCAATAAAGACTCTTATTTATTTTACTTTATTTTTTACGGGAGAGCTAGAGAGAGAGAGAGAGAGAGAGAAGAGGAAAAGAGAGAGTAAGAGAGAAGGATGGAGAGAGAGAGAGAGAGAGAGAGAGAGAGAGAGAAGAGGAAAAGAGAGAGAGAGAGAGAAGGAAGGAGGGAGAGAGAGAGAGAGAGAGAGAGAGAGAGAGAGAAGAGGAAAAGAGAGAGTAAGAGAGAAGGGAGGAGAGAGAGGGAGAGATAGTAAAATCTTAAAAGAAAAAACAATCCTAAGAAATCTCATGTTTTCATAAAAGACTTTTTCATGCTAAAATTTCACTAGACAATCCCACAAAATCCATCAAAATCTAATTTATTAAACAATCCTTTCAAATTTGAATGATTTTGAATACCACTAGACTTTTTTTAAGTGATTAAGAGTCTTGATTGAATACCACAAGACTTTTTTTAAATGACAAAGAATCTTGATTGAATAGCACAAGACTTTTTTTAAATTGAAGAGAGTCTTGATTGAATACCACAAGACTTTTTCATGATAAAAAAGTCTTTTAAAATCCCTTAGAATCATGATCCAATACACCCCCTTAGAGAAATGCTAGCAACACACCTTTTAACACACACTTTTCAACACACTCTTTTTGATTGGTTAAAATTCACATGGGACCCACCAAATTTGTATGGGACCCACATGATTTGGTGGGACCCATGTAAATTTTAACTAATCAAAGAGAGTGTTAGAAAGTGTGTGTTAAAAGGTGTGTTGTTGGCCTTTCTTTAATATTTATTGGAGGGTGTACTTTGTATCTTTGAGCTTTACCTAGATTGATTGTCATTTAAGAATTCCTTTTGTAGCATACATATGTTTCAACGAGTTTGATAAAATTAGAGTGACATCATTTTTCGAAGCTATAAAATTCCACTTTGGCTTAAATTGTACTCCCTCCAGTTTCAAGTATAAGAAAAGATTTTTTTTAAAGTTTATTGAATAATTAATGTATCTGCTTTACAATGTAGACCAGATACATTAACTACTCAATGAATTTAAAAAAGGAATCTTATCGTATATTTGAGACTGGAGGGAGTATTGATTCATTGTGATCAAATTACAATGAGATGGTTGTAATTATAAAATTCACCATTTTCAAGGTGAACAAGTGGGGTGCCCAGAGTTCGAACCTCGGCCCCTACATGTAATAATGCATGTCTCTGCCAACTGAGTTATGCTTACGGGGACATAATGACTTTTGAATAACTTTATCTTTTATACTCACATTATGTAATCACTTTTAATTTTTCTTTTTCTACTATTTTTGACCAATAAAAAAGACAAAAAGAAAATTGTCTCAAAACTCGTCACAAAATAGTTGTACAAATATCATTGTTCATATTAAAATATGTTACATTATTTTATAATGGAGAAAATTTAGTTTATATAAAATAAAAGGTACAATAACTTAATTAGTTATCATAAAAGTTCCATTTTACAATGTATATTAAAAGAATTCAAGTGCTCAAACCCTTTTGATGTACTTAGAACGGCCACTTGCTTTGCTCTATAACCTTTTGCTCACGTCCCCACTAAATTGATTATATGATGATTTGATTGGATTAATATATTTAGATGGTGATTTTATTGGATAATCTCTTCAAGCTTTCGGTTTATTAAGGCATAAGTAAAGTGAAATGCTGAAGAATGTCAACCCAACACCAATTTAAAGTTTGCTTAGATTTTAGACCCTCTCAATTTATTGCTAGAAGCATGCGTGTCTCATTTTTCTACTGGCAATTATTACCGGCATAATCGATTATTTTTATTTGAGGAGATTTCATATATGTTACAAGGTTAAACTCTTGTCACTAAACTAACATTTCAAAGTCTCCGTGAGTTTAACTCAGTTGGTAAGGACAATGTATAATATATGTAATGTTTGGGGTTCGAACCCCAGACACCACAGAAAAAAACTAACATTTCAAACGCAGTGTATGACTAATTAATGTCACTAATATAAAACATGTATGCATATTTATTTATACTCTTAAACTATATTAATTAAAACTTCTTTTGAATAAGTATTCCACTTATCTCATGGGATATGCAACTTTTCTCTCTCTTGTCTCCATCTCAAACCCTAGCTATCACCCTTTTCTTTTTCTTCTTCTCTTCAGATGGGTGATTTAGGGCAATTTTGACCCAAAAATCACCCCTCCGAATTGTTTTTCCTTATATCCTAATTGAATAAGTAATTTCACATATTTTATGTTTTCTTTCGTTTGTTTTTGTGATTTCGTCGTCTCTGAACGACTCTGTTTGTTTTGATTTCTCGTCTTTGTGCGGTGTGTTTTTGATTTCCCGTCTTAGTGCGGTGTTTATTTGATTCAGTTTAAAAAATTAGCTTTGAGCAAGTGCAGATCCGATCAATGACAATGACTTTGGCGTCGTCAACATTGCAGATCCGGAGACATGAATATAGTCATCTTAGTCATATTTGTAGGCATATGTACTTTGTCGTTTTATGTTATTAACACGGATGTTGTGAGTTTGTTCACAGATTCATCCTTATTGTTTTTAGCGAATTTGGATTTGTATTGTATCGATGTACTCTATCAATTTGAATGAATGAATATCGTTTATTTTTGTAAAAATAAAATAAAAATACCTAACCATTGAGTATAGTGACTCCACTTGATATCACATCCTATATATTGTATCACTCAAATCAAATTTTAAATAAATTGAATATTCATGATTGTATTCACCTTTTATTTTACGAAAAATTGTTGCGAACTATATGATTAAAAAAGTGGCGAGTTGGTGAAATCAATGTCTATAATGAGGTATTAAGTTTTTCTTTTATGTGAATAAAAGAAGTAAAAGGCTCAAAGAAAACTATAAACCTCTAGAATAAAAAATATGAGCTAAATTTCTCAGGCTTGGAAAAGACAAACAAACACTATAGTTACATAAAAAAAATTCTAAAAGGAATAATTTGGCTAATATCAAACTTTGTTAGAGCATCTGTTACATGATAAACTTTTCGATAGACATGTTGTCAACGAATACATGGAGATGGATGGCATAATGTCTTAAATTGAGATAAGAAATGATGAAAAGCGTTTAAACAACTAACACCCTCTTTGATCATCCTATTGAAAGAAAGAGAATCACTCTATATAATGATCTAGAGAGAGGCCATGGAATATACCCCATAGTTCAACATAAGTTATCGAAAACCTACCCAAGTTGTAGGAAAAAGTCATAATATAAGCATCATCCCAATCGCGAAGAACACCTCAACAAGAAGCTTTACATAGAGATTGGACGACTGCTCCATAACAATTAAATTTAATCCAAACATTAAGAGGAAGCGACCGACTCACATATTGGATATGGGTTGTGATAGGATGTGAGGGTTGTTCATTGATAAATGTTTGTTGCTCAAGATTTCATATGATACTATTTTGGCTTGAGTAACTGAAGCACAATTAGTCCATCGAGATTGGTTAAAGATAAAATCATTCCTCCTAAACCTAAGAGTGTCCGGCACCACTCCAAACATTACATATGCCACCTAGGAAGAGAGGAAAAGTTGCAATGAAGACTGGTTACCACTCAGTTAAATTTGATTGAGTAAAGAAAGTGGAATCTATAGTATTAATGTAACACCATTTATTTATAAAAAAAACATCTTTAAAATTGATTTTTTTAAAGAATAAAATATTTTTGGTGGAATTATTGAACTTGACCCTGCTACTTGACAAAAAACAAATAAAAATTACACCGTTTTATCACTTGTGAGTTAAGTTTAATAGAAAAGGTTTAATCTATCACATGATGAACCAATATTTGAATTAAGTCAAACACTTCAGTTTTTAATGCTCTGAATACATAAACTTTCATAAGAACTTATCATTTATGGTCCTTAAAAAGTATTTCGATGACACTCAATAACATTTCCTTTAAAAAAAATTAATCTTTTTTTGACAGAATCGCTATCTACCATCGATGCATTTTCTACTATCATAAATGTAAAATAAATAAAAAATTTAACAATGTATATATGAATACAATTAAAATATTTAATTAATATTGCATTGATACTCATTTTAAAACCGAAGAAATAGTTTGAACTCAGTTGAAGCCTACAACAGTGGGTCATAGTGTCTAGCATCAATTTATCAAATTATCGCTATCTGCCATCAATGCATTTTCTACTATCATAAATGTAAAGTAAAAAAATATTTTAACAATGTATATATGAATACAATTAAAATATTTAATTAATATTGTATGATTTCCGCTCTTCCCCAGCACAAAACACTCGCGCCCTGCAGCCATTCCAAAAATGCTCTTACGCTAGTTAAGTAACGCAAGTGTTAAACTCTGCGTTACTTAACTAACGCTGCGTGAGTTAACTAGCGCAGCTGTTTACACCGATTTTTGGTAATGTAAACTCCATTATCCATCAATGGTTTTAGGACATAAATGTCGATCGATGGTGACAAGTGTATGTTTAAAGGGGAATCGTTCAAGCCTCCCGGTTTATGACATCACTTCATGCATTCTTTAAGAACATTAATGTCATAATTGCTTCCAACATCTTGTAATAACAAGTTGTCTCATGACAACATGATAGAAAATTGCTCAAGTGAGCATGTTAAAATGAAGAAAAAAGAGAAGAAAGATGAAAAGGAAAATAAAACAAGAACATTGATATTAAATTGCACGAATGTAAAGGTTGGTTGAAATCTGTCAATCCATACACTCGTGAACCCATATGCTCCGTGGCGGGGGTGTTAGAGTTTCAGAAATCAAGAAACCAACCTATTGTTATTATTACAAACTGATATATATAGACCTTGTAGAGAAAACTACCACTAAATCCTACGGTCTATATTAAAAGTAGAAATAACTTCCTATAACTTCCCAAGACACTAGAAAATAACTTAAATGCACTAAGACACTAGGAAACAATCTTCAATGCACTTCATCCTTGTTTCCCGCCATGCGCTCCAATTGCAACTTCGAATTATTTCTCCTTGTCTTTGGTCGAAATAGCGGTGTGTCGAAGTCTGTCTGTTATTGGTCGAAATCCATTTGCACTTTGCAGCATGTCGAAATAACTCATCTGCCTTGTCGAAAACATAATCATAAGTTTGACCAAATATTTTATTTGTGGTGTTAACAACAGCGTTAGTTAACTCACGCTATGTGTTGTCTTAAACAAGGCAGAACACCTCATTTTCTCATTTCTCATCTAAAATATCAAAAAAATCTCAAAAACCTCTCTCAAATCACCCAAAACCAAAATTCCTTTAAGTTCAAATCAAACAACACTCCAATAATAAGTAAGTTTTCATAATCAAACACCATTAACCTTTTATGTTTATATGTTCGATTTTTTTCTTAAATTAGAAATTTTTTAGATTTAGGGTTTGTTAAAATTTTGGTTTTTTGGCAAGAAATCGTACAATGTTTACATGAAAATGATTTGTGTTGCTTAAATGTTTATATGTTTGCATGTTTATGTTGTAGGTTTTGAGTTTTAGAGAATTTTTTTAGATTTACGGTTTGTTTAAATTTTGATTTTGCTTGCAAGAAATGATACAATGTTACATGTTGCATGTTAATGTTGTAGTTATGAGTTTTAGGGTTTATGAATGAGTTTTTCATTGATTGTTTTAAATTTCTAATTGTGTAGATTTGAAGCAATGGCCGGGTGGATCGACATTCATGCACAATTCAATGGCAGAGAACCTCAGAGGTTGAAAGTTCAGTGCCTTGGTGTAACGTTAAGAGGTCTCAAGGATCAACTGAGTGAATTCAACCAAGGAATCAACCCCAGAGACACAGGGAGGGTGGAATACGTTCGGTATAAACGTCCAACACTTGACGAGGGGAGAATATCATTCACTTAGGTGGAATTAACGAACGACGAAAACGTGAAGAACATGTTTTGGGAGCACAACATGTTCCAGTGAATCGATATGCAGGTAACGTTGCTGTGATCAACTAAAGATATTATCAACAGTCTGATTCCGCCAAAAGATCATGATTAGGTAGGGAAATGCACCTTCCAACTACAACAATTGTCTTCCTTTGAATGGGGTAATTCAAACTTGTTAAATGACAGTACTCCAACATTCGACCGACATTTCTATTGTTCCATTCAAAAGATTAAATTCTTGTTAGGCTGGTTTAAATGACGGTATTGAAGTGTCAGGGAATGGACCTCATTCTTTTGACACTTGAATACTGTCATTTAAACCAAGACTGGCAAGAATTTAATCTTTTGAATTGAGCAGTAGAAATGTCAGACGAATGTTGGAGTCCTGCTGCTTAGCAAGTTTGAATTTACCCCATTCAGGGGTAAGATAATTGTTGTAGTTGGAAGGTATATTTCCTAATGTAATGTAATATAATGAATTTACCACTTTTTGAATTTATTTATTCATTACGCATCTTTTATTCGAATTCACGTTGGACTTAATTAGTGTTTATTCGAATACGCAATTTTTAATCGAAATACGCGACTTTAATCGAAATTATTCAATACGTGACTTCGCTTCAAATTTAATCAATACGCAATTTCGCTTCAAATTTAATTTAATCAATACGCAATCATAAATACAAAATTTGAAAATAAATTCGATTTTATTTATTCAATACATAATCATAAAAATAAATGCAAATATAAATACAAATAAAAAAACAAAATTAATAAATATAACTCTCGTTTTATTAATATTATTCATACATTACAATAGATGATACATATAATTTATTTGAATTCAGTAATCTACTTATTTTCTTTTTACCCTCTTGGGGCAAATAGTGACCAGCCCTCTTGGGGAAAGATCCCTTGGGGTAAATCTAAATTTGGTTCTTTTTATACCCCAAGGGATTGATGTCTTTTTCCCCAAGCCGACTGACCACTATTTACCCCAACAAGGCTGCTCACTATATACCTAAAGGGGTAAAATCAGCCTAGAGACTATTGAAGAAAAAAAGAAGAAGAGAAAGAGGAGAGAGAGTGGGAGGAGATAATGTGAGATGGTGTGATGAAATGAGGAAGTTTGTGAGGGTATTTATAGGTATGAATGATAACTTAGTTTGTATCTACCATAAATGTGGTATAAAAAAAACGTGTAAACGTGGTTAAAAACATATAAATTGAATGTTGAAAACCTGACCAAAGTGAAAAAAACTCTGTTCTTCAAATCTGACCATCGACCAACTTATGTGAGTTAACTCGCGCAAAGGCTCAGTGGTGCGTGACTTAAGTCACGCAGAGATTATAAGGTGCGTGAGTTAAGTCACCCAACGTGATTTAACTCACGCAGGGGTATATTTGGAAAGGCTGCAGGACGCGAGTGTTTTGTGCAGAGGGAGAGCAGAAATCATATAATATTGATACTCATTTTAAAACCGAGCAAATAGTTTGAACTTTAAACTCGGTTGAAGCCTACAACAGTGGGTCATAGTGCCTAGCACCGAGCGTGGTTAAAGAAAGCCTAGTTTTATGATTACTACTCTTCCCCCAGCACGAAACACTCGCACCCTGCAGCCATGCCCAAAATGCCCCTGCGCTAGTTAACTTGCGCAAGTGTAAAATAATGCGCAAGTTAAATGGAATGGCGCAAGTTAAGTGGCGCAAAGTAGCTACTTTTTTTTTAATTTATTTACTATTTTCAAATTATGTTATTTACTTTATTCTAATTTATTTATTAAAATTAATTTATTTACGTATTTATTTTATTCTAATTTATTTATGAACTTAAAGTAAATATTGATTCGATTTTAGTCATTAAATAAATACAAATACAAATAAAAGGAAATGAACTAAATTAATATTTATTCATTAAATACAAAATTAGAAAATAAAAGCAAATATAAATAACAATGAACGAACAAAATTGAGGCATATAAACAATATCTCATTTTATTAATAATTCATACAATACAATAATTCATACAAGGGGTTTTCTAACCTGTGCAATGTTGCACAGATTAAGTCACGCGTAGCTTATATCGTGCGTGAGTTAAGACACACTGCGTAACTTAACTAGCGCATGGGCATTATTGTTCAGTCGATTGGGTGGGAGCGAAACGTGCAGGGCGAAGAGCAGTTATCTAGTTTTATTGGTTTATTCGGGCTTTTGGATCCAACTTTTCGAATACCCCACCTCGGAAGTGAACATCCCCGTCACCTTTGTCCCTAACCTATTTCTAAGGAGTATAAAATACTGCTAAAAGATTGAAAAGGAAAAATGTTTAGGGTATAGGACTATAGGCTATATAGACTAGGGTGGCTTCCAAATCCTATTGAGAGGGACTAACTAATACTACTGAAAACCAATTTTCAATGTCAAACCGTTATTTTTTTAATAACGTTATTATATTTTAATCCCACTGCACAGCTACAATATTTGTAGTAGCTTTCGGCTACTTTTATCAAATTCTTTTGGTTGTTCACTGATCTTCTAAAAAAATGATATTTGTAAAAACCAATTTTTGATAATTTTTTGACAACTTTCTCTCACATACTCTCATTATATTCTTATTCTTTCTCTTTCTTTTTCTCTCTCTATTATTTTGGACCAATAAAAAAAGAGAAAATGAAAATTGTCATATATAGTTGTACAAATATCACTATTCATCCTTATATATGCACTGTTAATTGGATATTTATAGTAGTCAAAGTTGTACAGAAAAAAAATACTACCTTTGTCCCTAGATATAAGACCCTTTTGCCAAAACCACGAGAATTAAGAAAATGGATATTTATATTAAAGTTGTTTGTAAACACTATTGTTTTTACAATTTTATTCTTAAAGAGAGAGTTTTTTTTATGTTTTCAACATGTTATTTATTGCTGATTGAAGAAAAAGATATATAATAAATAGGGCATGCATGTAAAGAAATAATTAATGTAGTTGGAAATAGTTAATGAGTTTTATAAAAATGGTCAAAAAATAATTTAAAATGGTCTTATAATTAGGGACGAAGGGAATAAAACCTAACAAACAAGTAGTCAACAATTGACCACAAGTTATAATAATAATAGTAATTCATAATAACAATGTCAGTCCATAATTTGGATACAACTCTCAACAAGAATAACGTTCACCCTTTCTTTCTCTCTCTCTCTTCTCTCCTTTTCAAACCCTAGTTGTCACCCTTTTTTTTTTCTTTTTCTTGTCAGAGGAGTGATTTAGGGTCAATTTTGACCCAAAAATCACTCCTCCGAGTTGTTTTTCCTTCTATCCTAATTGAATAAGTGATTTCACATATTTTCTATTTTCTTTCGTTTGTTTTTGTGATTTCGTCGTCTTTGAACGACTCTGTTTGTTTTGATTTCCTGTCTTTGTGCGATGTGTTTCTGATTTCACGTCTTAATGCGGTGTTTATTTGATTCAGGTTGAAAGATTAACTTTGAGCAAGTGCAGATTCGATCATTGACAATGACTTTGGCGTCGTCAACATTGCAGATCTGGATACATGAGTATTCCAAAGACTTGAATATAGTCATATTAGTCATATCTGTAGTCATATGTACTTTGCCGTTTTATGCTATTAACATGGATGTTGTGAGTTTGTTCACAGATTCATCCTTTTTGTTTTTAGCGAATTTGGATTTGTATTGTATCGATATACTCTATCAATTTGAATGAATAGATATCGTTTATTTTTGTAAAAAAAAACACTTTTAGCAAGAATAATTCTACCGACCATTGAAGGGGAGTTACATTTTAAACTTGAATGCTTGCTTTTAACTCTATCCACAATAAATGCCTTCAGAAATCTTCTCTTTATGATCATTGTTAACTAGAGCTTCCAAATATTTACTAAGATCATGGTGGCTTCAATATTCTTAGATTTAGAATGACTTACATGTTGTCTCCTAAAGTTTAACTTAGTTAGTAGAGATAATGTATATAATATATGCAGGGGATGAGTTTGAACTCCGGACACCTCACTTCTTCACATGTAAAATGTGTGAGTTATAGCCACTAGATTACTGGAAAAAAAAAAGGAAAAAGAAAGATTTACATGTTGATCAAAATTATGGCAAAAAGACTCGAGGATGTCCTTGGTCTTGACAACCTGGTTAATAGAGGTCTCTTCGACTAAAGATAATATCACCAACAAATATCAAATGGAACACTACTGGTCCATTTAAAAAAAAGTGAGATGTTTCCATTATAACTCCCGAACCATATTAATAACTAGCTACAAAAATGTTGGTTATTACCTTTATATTATCCCCATTATTCAATACTCTTTTGAATGTTACATGGCCTAATTATCCTCTTATGCATCTATTTAGAGATTTATGAATTTATTTAGCTTTTATTGTATTTAGTTATTTAGAAGGATGCATGCTTGTTATTGTTGGTTTTATGAACAAGATGTATGTTTCACGGCGAAGTTGTTCAAATTAGAACCGATGGAGGTGAAAGTTGCAACTTCGCATGACTGTAAGGACAAATCAGTGATGATGTATGAACGTGGGACCAGTGAGGATGTGGCATGGGACTAAAGTCTAGGGAGTCTCTAATGATTGTCGATACAATGCAAGGATATGGAATGTGTTGATTCCTCTTGGATAATGACAAGGACACCTTGCACGAGAAATTACAAAATGGCATGACTTGAAGGGACAATGCATTTGTTGTGTCAAGGATCCGATTTCTAATCCAATTCAGCAGACATTTCTAGCTACTGATTACCCTAGCAGCCACTTTTGATCTCAGAAACCATATTTCAACCTTCATCCATACCATTATGAAGGCATGATAGTTAGTTCTGAGTTAGTTGGAGTTTAGGAGAATTTTGAGTGAGTAATGCAAAAAACTCATTCCTTTTTTTTTTTTTTGATTGTAATCTTCCTTTGTAAACTCTAAACTTATCTATTAATTTATGCATGGATGTTTCAATTCAATTCTTATCTTATTTCTATTTTCCTGTTTGAGGTCATCATGAACTAAACCACTTTGTGGTTGACACACGATGAGGTTGTGAATATGTCAAGTTTACATGAATTTAGTTAGTTACATACTTAAACTTCTTTTAAACAAGTTGTAAAAACGCTAATCTTTAAAGTAAACCTTGATCAACTTTATTTTATTGTCAAATTCCCTAAGCTTAAGAGAGGGTGGAAATGAAACTATTTGTTTAATATGAGAAATATTTTTTAGTCTCGAGAGATAAAAACCTTGAAAGGCTACATGAAAGTTTGTCTAGATTTCTTATCATAGGAAAAAGACTTAACATTTTCAATGAGGGAAATGGTTAGGATATGAACTTTAAAATGTTGCATAGTTAACTTGAAAGTCTCAAACCTTGAGAGATTAGTACCAATAAGTTAAGTAATGATGGTTGTATTGAGAAACCATTGCCCTTTCTCTCTCTTGAAGAATGGTGAGAGACAGGGGGTGCCCCTGAGCAAGGGCGGGTGGGGTGGTCATCCAGGGCACTGTTTTTTAGGGACATCAAAATTTTTTTTTTTTATCTATTAGTTAATATTATATAGATATATTTCTTTTTAACTCATATTTATTAAATCTACTGAAAGAATATTTTTGATGATATTGAGTATGAATGAATATTTTGTAGCAGAAAAATGTAAGAAAAAAATATTTAAATAATTAAAATGATACAATTTTATTGTTTCAACCAGATCACCAGAAATCTTAAAACGAGTGTAAGAGATCATATTTTTAATTTCTCATATGTAAACTACACATGAGATATTTGATTGTCTGCATATCACTATTTCAGTTTAATTTTCTTATGAATGATGTGTTTGAATGTTCACCAATCATTTTACTCTTTAAATGTACCACTTACCTGTAATAAATAATCTAACTAGGATGTTCATAAACTATCATACCCCAAGTTGGGTCATTCCACATTGTCCATTGAAAATGATCACCCCCACTCTACCAGCTATCTCTTCTAGATCATTATTATTTAAAACAACTCTTTTTAACTGAAATTCACACCATATTGGATTTATTAACAATAAGTAAGTCCCTCCCATATTATTACCTGTAATAAGATGATGTTAAAAGTGCTTAAAATGAATGATTATTTTCAACAAGATACTCCTAATCATATTCCCGATCTCCCCAAACATTGACGAATACAGTGACGTTTCCATGTGGGTTTAAATATGTAAAATCCTTAACTTTAACCGGCCCACAAAACTCTATGCTTTCTATGTGTATTTAGCATTCAGTTGAAAGAAATGCAACACATAGATGATGTTTCTATGCAAAAAAATAAAAATGTAATAATATACCACAATTTTAGTCTATGCAAGCATAACTCGATGTTCCATTGATCATTAAATGTATTTTTTTTTAAGGAGATCATTAAAGAGTAATTCTTGGTTGGTCACATGACCAACAAATAGGATTTGGTCACATCCAACCAAATCACAACACGTCACAAACAACTAAAAGAGAGAAAAAAGCATAAAAAAAAGACGAGAAGAAATGAAAAGAGAGAGAAACCCAGCTTGGCTGCAATGCACCGAGGGGGTGGACAACGATGACCGACACGCCGGCGACGACGGCCTCTCCGAAAACAGCAACGATAATGAAAGCAAATATGATGACTACAACGTTAGCCTCGCCGGAAAATAGTGTTCTTATACGTGACGATGGCTAAGAGATAGAATCGAAGTCGACCGCGCGGCGGTGGAAGAAAGGAAATACATAGAAGAAAAACTGAGATTTAAATCGCAAATTCTATTCTGATACATTTGTGTTTTGTTCTTGTACATCGTCTTCGTCATGGTTGTTGTTTCCGGTGGGGCTAGCGTTGCCGTCGTCATCATCTCTTCCGTCATCATGGTTGCCGTTTCCGACCAGGCAAACGCTGCCTTCTTCATCATCATCTCTTCCGGCAAGTCCATCCTTCCCGACGTAGTCATCGTTGTCCTCTCTCTATCGGTGGCATGGCAGCTCAGTTTCTCACCTTACTACTCTGCTTCCACCGCCGCGTCGTCCACACCCTTCTTTTCTTCACGTCACTCTTTCTTTGTTTTTTTTTTGGTATTTTTTCTCACTCTTATTTTTTATGACGTGTCAAACTTTAATTGGATGTGATCAAATGAAATTGTTTGGTCCCGTGACCATTTAAATGTATTGAAATTGCAAATACATCAACATGTTTCTCTTTTATTAGTCAATTTTATCATCGGATATTTTTTTAATTAATCAATTAGTCCATAAAATTTCTAGCAGAAAAATAATTATATATTTTTTGCAATTTCCATTTAGTTTGCCCTATAAAGTGCATTTCATGTTTCAGGTCCTCGGTTTCTTTCAAAAAAAAAAAAAAGCAAATAGACAATTTCTCCCCTGAAATTGAAAGTTTCGTCAATTACTCCCTAAAATTAACAAAATTTCAATTACCCCCCCTGAAATTGCATAACGTTAATCAATTTACCCCCTCCGTCAAATTTTTCTGTTAACCGTTTACGGTTATGATCAAATAC
>Ga0228710_1007218_pt1 | contig 16523 bp, 15 predicted proteins | sample MedpolnodulmetaG_FD_177995 | JGI IMG/M metagenome (GOLD analysis project Ga0228710, IMG submission 177995) | Root nodule microbial communities from Medicago polymorpha collected in Santa Monica, California, United States - pink nodules | ecosystem: Host-associated > Plants > Roots > Nodule... | reverse complement strand
GCCACGGTTCTGACCAATCGCGCCGCGATTTCATCTGGGTAACCGTTGTGACTAGTCCCTTTCAAGGGAAACTTGGTGAGGAAGTAGCCTAATCGTGTCACGATTTCCCAAATCGTGCCACGATTTTTCCATCTCATGGATCCTTGCTCCCTGCCAACAAAATCGTGCCACGGTGCCTCAAATCGTGCCGTGATTTTAGGTTTCCTGCAAATCCAATTTGAAGCCAATTTACAACAGAGTTGGTCCAAGAGTTTGTCTTGGACAGCACTTGGCTATGCTTGAACTTAAGATGCTCATAGCTCTTATTTTGTCCAACTTCTCTTTCTCCCTCTCTCCAAGATACATACATTCACCTGCACATGGGATTTTATTGAAGCCTGACCATGGAGTCCAGTTAGTAGTAAGAAAACTATAAACCTACCACAAAATTTACGTGCACTGTGACATGTGTGTATCATTCATGATTGTTATCATGTGCGTATCAAACACGATTAGTTCTATTTTGTTTTCATCCTGTCAATTCGTATTCATCTCTATCCTGATCATTAAATCGACCCTTAAAATAATTTATTGCAATTGTACTCTATTTGAATTTAATAAAGCAGAATTAATAATAATCTTCTTGCCTGAACGTACAAAAACATCATTGTTAATTGTTTAATGTTGTTGCACTAGTTTCCTATTTTCATTTTTGCCTTAATTGGAATCTGTTTTATTTTTTCCTTCTGTTTAATCTATTCATGTAATAGATTGGTTTATGGTTGTGCTCTTCTTCTATATATGTTTCTTTGTTTTTGTTTTGTTGGACAATATATTCTTCTTTCTCTATATACTTTTGGTTTTTTGAATAGTACTAATATCGGTTTAGTTTGGTTTTTGATTTGTTTTAAACAATCGTCGTTATCAAAATGAATCAATATGTTTATAGTTACTTGAATACCAAAATGAATCAATATGTTTATTAATAATAAAATAAATAAATAAAACTTTTCTAATAGATTTGCAAGGTGACAGTTCTAGATGAGGAAAAAAAACTGGTTTGAATGAATTAAAAGGAAATATTGGAGTAATTAGATCGATTATAAAATCAAAAGCCATAAGCAAATTAGGAATATTGCATTTCATCATGAACTAGAGAAGAAATACCCTACCAAATTAGGCATAGACTAACAAACATGGGGGCTAGACTAATATTGATGCTCTAACTAAGCTTCTATGACAAACCCAATCAACTTGCCTCCCAACAAAATCTAGCTTGCAATGACCATGTTCGGCTATAATTTTGCGACATTTTTCAAAAGATTGTCTATTTCATTAGACCATTGCTCAATTGGCCCCTCAAATTTTCCAACTGGTCAGCTCGTAACTCTCGATCGACTTTTTTTTTTGTGTTAACACCAATCAAATCGTTACTCCCGGTCGTTTTTCCCCTACAAATGTGAGCAATTTTGATGGACTTATTGAACAACCATCATCTCGTTATTGTAGCATTACATTGCTAAGCAGGCATGAGTCTAAGGGAAAGGAGAATATAGCATAGGCCTCACCCTCTACAACTGAGCATTGAGAGCATTTGTCTAAGATACAAGTGATACACTAATATTATTTTGTCTAAAATTAATTTTATTTTTTGGTTATAAAGAACCTAACAACGAAACTCACACACACTAAATGCAAACTAATAAAAAATATGTGAGCTCAAACCCGCACTTCAACGTAACAAATTTCTATGTAGTTTTTCATCATATAAGTAGATGTACATATCGATGTCTAAAACTATTATTTAAGTTCTTAGTCATAAACCCCAAACATATATTTTTTCCTAAAACGTATATTAATAGATAGATTTAACTGCGCAATGGGTGGATCAACGTCCATTAATATAATAATCCTTGCCTACAATGTGGCACACAATATTAAATATGCATAAATGAAATACCAAACTAAAATCTTTGTCTTTTTCTTGTTATTTTAGCTGAGCAGATCCGTATACTTCTTATAATTATAGCAAATTAAATCTCCTTTGACTTGAGTTGCATAGAGAGTGAACTTTTAGCAATGAAGCTCCAATATGATTTGCAGTTTTTCACATCAATCTTGTTCATTGGTTTTGTTGCACTGTTGTTTCGTTTGTACACTAGTTTAGTGCAGAAGCCACATGTGCTTCGTTCTAAGCTAAGGAAACAAGGTATCAGTGGTCCACCTCCAACTATATTGCTTGGAAATCTAATGGACATAATCAAATCTCAGCTTTCAACTCCAAATTCTCCTTCTTTTGAACCCCCTTTTCTTACTCACAACACTGCTTCTCTTATCTTTCCCAAGTTTGAAGAATGGAGGGAACAATATGGTATGTTATATTCAATCATATAAAGTTCTGCATCATTTATGATATATTTCTCAAGAACTTCTATGATGAGTTTAAATGTTAATTTATACAGATCTTGCTATTTAGATATCTTTGTAGATATTTTATGAAATAATATTAATCACCTAAACTTTGTCTTGTATAAACAGGTAAAGTGTTCATGTTTTCTTTTGGAAACATACAAACATTGTGCGTGAACGAAACATATATTGTGAAAGAAATCACGACATGCACTTCTTTCAACTTTGGGAAGGCTTCATTTCAGAAGAAACTATTTGGACCGCTGTTGGGTGATGGTATTATAACATCAAATGGGACCACATGGGCACATCATAGAAAGATCTTGGCTCCAGAATTATATATCGACAAAGTTAAGGTAAATAACAATAGTAATAGGGCTTAATTGCAATCCGAGCCTCTAAATATCGCGGTTGTGCGATTTTAGCCTCAGTTTTTTAGCAGTCCCTCGCAATTTCCTCCGAAATTTATGTTGCGATGAAATCATCTAATGATGTGGCATCAAACTCTCATAGCTAGTGTGACATTTTTTTTGATTTTAAAGAAAATCAACACCTGCTATAAGAGTTTAAATCGTACGAAAATTAGTGAATGGTCGAAATTGCATAATCACGGTACTTGAAAGAACAAAAATGCAATTAAGGCTGATAATAATGGCGTAGTTATTTATATTTATATTGGCCTTGTATTTGAGTTTTACTGCCTGTGACTTGCAAAGGGAATGGTGAATATTGTCAGCGAGTCTTGTGAATCTCTGGTAAACTTATGGAGTAGTAAAATCGAGGCGGAAGGTGGAGTTGCAGATATGAATATTGATGAGGACATGAGAAGATTCTCAGGGAATGTTATTTCAAGAGCATGCTTTGGAAGTGATTATTCAAAGGGGGAACAAATTTTCTTCAAACTTGGAGCTCTCCAAGAAGTTGTCTGTTCCTGGAAAAATCTCTCTTCGGCGGTTCCTGGCATGAGGTAACCATTGTTTCTTTTACTGATTTTACTATGATTTACAAAACTATCACCTTATTTTTAAGCTGTAAATTACGTTGTTTATCCAAACAAAGTCTTCAATGAAATTTAATTCACTTATATATGTGCTACAACAGATACCTTCCAACAAATAACAATAGAAAAGCATGGAAATTAGAAAAGGAGGTGAAAAGTTTGATACTTGAAGTGGTGAAGGAAAGAAAGGAAAAAACTAGTGTTGAAAAAGACTTGTTGCAAATGGTTATTGAAGGTTCCAAGCAAAGTAATCTCACACAAGAGGCCAATGACCGTTTTATTATTGATAACTGCAAGAATATATACTTGGCAGGCTTTGAATCAACTGCAGTTGTTGCTTCATGGTGTCTCATGTTATTGGCCTCAAATCAAAATTGGCAAGATCGCGCTCGTGCCGAGGTACTAGAAATTTGCAGCGGTAGAATCCCAGATTTTGATATGATTTCAAAGATGAAGCTGGTAAGGACAGCTTTCATTATGAGTAAATTTTGAAAATGGTTCTTGATTTTATAAGTAGGTAACAAGTAGTTGAGAAACGAACGATAACTAAGTTTGTTGTGGCATTCAATGCAGGTGACAATGGTTATTCATGAATCGTTGCGCCTTTATCCACCTGTACCTTTATTGCCAAGGCATGCTTTGGAGGACATGAAATTCGGGAATATCGATGTCCCTAAGGGCACTGGCCTTTGGATATTGATATTAAGTTTTCATACAAATCCTGATATATGGGGAGATGATGCCCACAAGTTCAACCCAGAGAGATTTGCTAATGGAACTGCCGGTGCTTGTAAGCATCCACACGTGTATATGCCATTTGGAGTTGGTCCAAGAGTTTGTCTTGGACAGAACTTGGCCATGCTTGAACTTAAGATGCTTATAGCTCTAATTTTGTCCAACTTCTCTTTCTCCCTCTCTCCAAGATACATACATTCACCTGCATTTGGGCTTATATTGAAGCCTGACCATGGAGTTCAGCTCCTATTAAGAAAGCTATAAATTGCTTTGGACAAAACTTAGGTGCTTTGTCACATATTATGTTCTTATTGTTTCAATCACAAAATATAAAAGAGATGATTTCTTTTACACTCTTTAAAATAATTTGTAACTATTGTACTCTACTTCACATGAAGAATAGTAAGAATAGCACGCTTTATGTAAATTTATTCCATAAACTATTCTCAAGGATTTGAACCTAATTTCATAAACCTATATCAAATTATTATGAACTATTGTGACATTAATGATGATCATTTTACAATGGTCGTCGAGGGAATTTGAACACCATAACCTAAATCAAATTTAAAAAACCAGAGCTACTAATAACCTTCTTGCTTGGGAACACAAACACATCACTGTTGTATAATGTTGTTTTGCTATATTTTCCTATTTTCGTGTTTCCAAAATAAGTTGCAGGAAGTGGTACTGGCCCATGTTTGTTCTATGAATACTGTATTAATTGTTTACAATGTGTAGTTCCTTTAGAGGTATCTTGTATGGATTTGGAGGCATTTGTGTTTTTGCCTTCATTGCTTCCTTTTTTTTCCTTCTGTTTAATTTATTCATGTATATATAGGTTAGAATGTTCTTTGTACTCTTCTTCTATATGTTCTTCTTTGTTTTGAACAAGATATATGTTCTTCTTTGTTGATTAATCTTTTTGAATATTCAAAAGTCCATATTGAATATCACTATACACAAAAGACAATTTAGTAATATTCTCACATAAAATGGACGTATTAACAACAATGCCAAACTTTTTTAATATATATGAAATTTGCAATGGAGACTTCTATTTATAGATGAAGAGAGTATATTTTATGGATCAAATTGAAGAAACGGTGATAATTTAATAATCAAATTGATTATTATTTTTCATTTAATAAAAGTTTTGACTTTTGACACAACCGGAGTTGAATTGGGTCTAACGAAAGAGGTTAGATTCACATATTTTGTGTCTGTCTAATAATGAAAATATTCTGTTAAAAACCAAAAAAATCTAAAAAGATGGTTTGATTTAAATTTAATGAAAATGTATTATGAAAAACTAAAAAAAAATAAAGAAATCAATATTTAGAAAAGATAAAGTTATGTTTGCCTTATGCGAATTTTGGGGGGGTCTGTTTTTTTGTGTAGGCTCCTGAGATTCGTATTCCAAAACGAATTCAAGTATTGTGAAGAAGGGGAAATCTCTAAAAAGGTTATATACTCTCCATTGATTAATCCAATTAATGTACGTATTTTTTATCATTAAGATTTTATGCAACGTATATATATTGTTGTAACATTGCTTTTGTTAATACATGCCATTTTTTTTATTGAAAATGTTGTTGAACATATAGATTTTACAATACTTATAGCATTGGGGAGTGATCTAACGTATAATAGAAGAAAAAGGAGGATATAAATAATGGTTCATCATGAGGAATACATGGATGTTGCAGACTCTGATTTTCTCCGCAATAACAAAGAACAACTAACTGATGATGACTCAGAATTTGAGACTGTGTTTGAGAATTACTTTGCATTCGCCGCTGCCAAGAATCGCTTCTTTGCCCGAAAACTGCCGCTTCATGTCATCCTAGGCTCCGGAAAAGGTATGCTCGCATGTTTCTTTTACATTTGATGAGAAGCACCGATGCGACACTCATTCTGAAACTTTTTATTATTAGCTGAAATTCATTCATATGATTCTCACTAATTTATTTGAGTCTCATTTCTTATTGATGTGACTCATTACTAAAATGGTAAGATCGACGTGAATTTCAACTGTTCTTGAAAAGAAATTGTTGTAAAGTGTTTGCTAGCAATCATGTGCATTCCATTCATTCTTTAATACAATGCAAGTTTCATTGATGCTGTTGTTAAGTGGGATTCATATTTACTAATAAGTGGGCAAACGCTCGAGCAGAGCGAATAGAGCTAAAAGCACTACAGGTGTTGTGGAGCGAAAGCGAAAGCCATTTGTGTTTCAACCAAGAGGGTTGGGGCATACAGTATGGTTCAATATAAATTTGTAATGTGGACTTGGTATTGAATCAAAACTGTGTACTCTGCAATCTATCCTAACTCCGTGTAATAGAAACTACAACAAGTAGGCACAATTGGCCGAGCCCTGATTGAACATTGTGTTCCTATGCATCTATTTATTTGTTTTCTTTAACCCGTCTTGTTAATCTAATTGTTGCAAATTAAAGTGAATCTGTTAACCTCGTTCGAGGGAGTAACTTGGCAAGTATAGTATTATTTTACATTGAACAGATTTTTTTTTTGTTATGGTTGTGATAACATTTATGTCTGCTTATTGTTAAAAAAAAACATTTATGTCTGCTTATAGCTACTGATATAATACTATGGAGAGAGAAGAGGATCACAGCAAGCATTCTAGCTGGTATAACTGTCATATGGTTAGTATTTAAGATGATGGAATACACCATGCTTAGTATCATTTGTGACTCTCTCATAATACTATTGGCAATGTTGTTCCTCTGGACCCGTCTAACTTCCTTGATTGGCAAGTGAGTTTAATTCACTCTATACTCAGTTACTAAAGTGCTTTTCTCTTTTTAATGAATGAATGATACATTTTATTTTTAATACAGATCTCCACCTAAATCATCAGCATTCATCATACCAGAAGGGATGGTTTTTAAAACTGCTATTTCAATGACAAAAATCATTAACAAACTACTCAGAACATTTCGAGTCCTAGCTTCCGGACGGGATTTCAAGAAGTTTCTTATGGTGCCTTTCAGCAACCATTATGCTTTTTACTTAGTTATCTTGTCAGTTGTCACAGTATCATTTGGTTTTGCCTGACATGTAAATTATCTGCAGGTTACATGGACATTAGGAGTTGTTTCACTTCTTGGCATTTGGTTCAGTGCTCCAACTATTTTATACATAGGTCAGCTACGTATAATACTGTCAAATTAAAATCCAGATTTGGCACGGTTAAGGAATCTACAGGTGCTAAAGAGATCAATATCATTGAATCAAGATTTGATTCATTGGTACCGATCACTTATCTGCAGCAAATGTATGATTAATTCCTTAACTATAGGGATCCGGGTAACAGCCGGAACCAAGAAGCTATTTATCAAGACAGTGACATATTCCACACCAAGATATTACTCAAATTCAAGTTAGTACTAATATTATTTCTCTTTTGCTCTGTTGATGTAGCGACTGTGATATTGCTGACAGTGCCAGCAGTGTACGAAAAGAATCAAGATATTGTAGATATTATTTCTGAGAAGACGCTGATTGAATTAAATAATCAATATGCAGAGTTGATAAAGAATTTTTTTGGGAAGTCCCGACACTTGCAAGATAGAGATCTAGAATAGGTGTCGATTCAAATTAGTACTTCATGGTGATTTTGCTTTTTATGTTTTCTGCCTGGGCTGCAAACAAGACATGCACCAAAAAATGTTGCTGCACAGTTCTTCCTCAAACATGTGTTCATCACAAAGGGTGAAGGAATGTAGAAAATGAACTACAATGTACATCTGTACTGTGAAAGCCAAGTCTTGATAAATACATTGATTCATGTTCAAGAGTTCTTAGGGGCATTGCATGATACGATAGGACAAGGCTTATATTGCTGTAAAGAAAGCCTTTTTTATGTCAATCAATAAAAAGTGTAAACTAGTACATTTGATAGATTCATATCAATCATCCAGCCTTTACACAAGCTTTATATAATCCAAATATCTCATCTTTGAAGTTAGTTTGTTAAAAAGACACAGTATCAAACACGCAGTCGGAGCTTTCAAGCAAAAGAGAACATCAATTTTACAACAATATCTATATTTCACTCATTTGAGGCATGAAAACAATACCTAGAACTTAGATCCTAAGGACAACACCTTTAAATAATTCTACTACCTTCCAAAGATTACAAAACTGAAAGCAAATTTAGCTGACATAAACTACATCCAGTTTTACATTAACAAAAATCGTTGGAGAAATAGATCTACAAATTCCGGTTACTGAAACAGAATGGGAAAAAAAAAGTCTCAAGAGTTCACCTCTTTCTGTCCAGAGGGCAAGAAAGTTTCCCACCATCCAGATTCATATTTAGGATAGGGTGCCACCCATTTTGCAGGCTTCTCAAATTTCAGCTTAGTAGGATTGGAGGCTAATGCTTCTTCTAAGCTGTCAGCTTCAAAACTTCCTGATAAAACTCGATCCAGTCTTAATTTCATGAATCTGCCAAAACACGGGCAGAGTTAAAATTTGTCTGAATCATCAAAAGCTGCCATTTTATTATAAGTTGACAGCTTGTATTGCAGAAGTTCAATTGATCATACCCTTCTTTCTTACAATTTTTATTCATATTATACCACTTGAAAGGGTGGATCTCTATCTGATGGATCTAGACACTAAAAGTAGAGATGCAAAAAGTGACGAGCAAACGCTCACAATCTTTAGCAACTGACACCTCTAAGGGGTAAAAACAAAAAACAAAATGAAGACTCTGGATTGCCTGTAGTCAGGAATCCATGCAGTCATGCAAATCAGGGCTGATTCAATAACTCGGATTTTAAGCTCAGGAAATCGTATCTAAAAACAAACTTAATCCTTATCTAGTGAGCCGTCCGATCAAGATTGGATGGTTCAGATTTTTTAATTGTAGGGAATCCAATCCCACAAATGACCAACTCTTGATTCAAGCATATTAAAAAGACATCTTTTATAGCTATTAGGCTTTAGCTTAGGTGATTAACTATAGGTGACTGGGGATTTGTAAAGAGCAGCTACATTCAACTCTAACAATGTCTTCCAATATTTTTAAAAAATTTGAATTTACTCTTGTTGCTGGCAACAAGATATTAGAGACAAAAAGTACATTCTTTAAATACTATTAATGGACTCTAAAAGGAGGAACCCAAATCCAATATATCACAAATGACAAAATGATTTGGATCACATCCTGGACATTAGATTAAGATCAAATGGTCATATTCTGACTTTTCCAAATCTGATTTCAAATATAAACTTAGAATACAAAACGGTCTGATATCCAACAATTGAGATATGGTGACTTAAGTGTATTTTGATAAGCATCTAATCCAAATGAATGTGTCCACTTTTTATAGTTTATGAAAGAAACTCCAAGCACTGAAAAATAAAGAATTGATTTATGTTCTTACGTGATCCATGGACCATTGGTTGACACTAGAGCAACAGCAGGCCTCCGCAGTTTCTTGGTAAAGTCAGGAAAACTATCCAAGAATTTAGGCTCAATGACAAGCCAGTAATCCTGTTCTTTATTACGCTCTCCATAGTAGCGTTGGCGTTCAAATAGTTGTTCTTGGAAATGCTCCTCATCATCCAGCATAAATTTTGCATTTGCAACAATAAAATAGTATTTGGTGAACTCACTCTGAGCAACAAAACAAAAAATAATAAACTAATTATTACCATAAAAACCAACTCAATAAGTACTACTTGAATCCAATGCTTATAAATCATCAAGAACAACAGTTAATTGCATAGCTCAAAAACCAGTGAATCACCAATTCAGTTCCTGAAATGAAATTGTAGTAGTTCTCCAATTCGATAATTAAATGAACGAAATTGTACAACGATTTCTGAAATCGAAAATACTCGATCACATTAGTGAATTTTAGACCACTTCAGGGTTTTATTTTTTTAACCATCCCGTTCTTCGAGGAAATGGGCCCTAATAATCTAAAGTTCGGCCAGAAGTTAAGTAAAGTTTGACCAAAAATAGTTCGGGTCAGAATTCGAACTAGGGTTCTTCTGAAGACCACTTTAGGGATCAAACTGACATAATGTGGATTTTCCATTTTCAGACTAAGTTTACACATGCAATTTTGATGATTGAATAATAGCCTTTATATACAGTGAAATACCATTCTAACCTCATTCATACTATAGGATCATTAGAAATGAAAACAACTTAGTAGAAAAATAACAAAATATTAAACAAAACAGATAGTAATAATGTGGGATTAGTAAAGAGAAAAAGAAACCTTGGTGGCAGGAGCATCAGAAGAACTAACGTTATCAGATTTAACAGAAGAAACAGCAGTGATAAAAGGTTTTTGTTTCTTGAAATTATGGTTTGTGGGAGAGACCAAACTCATTGGTAAGGAGGGAGTTCTGTTAGAAAGGATGAGCTTTTTGGAAGAGGTAAGAGTGGTTTGAGCTACCATTGTAGTTGGTGAACTCAAAGTTAGAGTCCCCATACCCAGCATCGTGCTAACTCTTGTTGTTGTGATAAGATAACGTTCAAAGGTTTTTCAGTTACTACTTTGAAGAAGATGTTATGACAACCAGCCAAGAGTGGAGAAGGATGGCAATTGGCGAACAGAGAGTGGGACAATTCGGGAGATATCATGGACAAACCTTATCTAGTTATCTAAATCTAACTTCTATTCTTACTTTAGTAAAAGTCATGGATGAATTTAAAACTTATAACATCAACCAGAGATTTAATTGAACTCGTTTATAAATATGACATAACATAATAAAAATAATCTATTTTTTTTAATTAAGATTATAAAGGGTAAAATTGACATAAATAATATTTTTTTTTTTACTTAAGTTAGTTTATAATTTTTTTTTATAAGATATAACATTGTGAGAAACCAACAGTACCGTATGATTATTTAAAATGAGCTCGTAAAACATAAGATATAAGCTCGAAAACATGTGTTACCAAACAAACCCTTAATTACTTTGTACGTATGCATGTGTTGTTTAAGCTTTTTTAAAAATATAATTAATTATTAATTAATATACTAATTTAAGATAATTACACTTTTTTTTTGCTAAATTAATGATTGACTTTTCTTTTCTTTTTTTTGTAAAATACGTTGGTTCTTATTGAATATTACATCTATCTATCCCTAATAATAAACTTTTTTCTAAGGAGGAAAAAAATAAACATTCCTCTCAGTCATGTGTAAATGTAATTGTTATTTATTATTATGTTTTGAAAATAAATTTTACCAATTTCACCCTTAAAATGAAGCTCTCAATCTCGCCCATATACAAATACAAAGTAGAACACAATGAGGTAATCTTCAGCTAAAAATCATGACATTCCTCGATAATATCAATATAATAGCTTAAACCAGGGTTCTTACTTTTCAATATTTAAACGATAGAATTGGCCACCACTGCAACTAGCCTCTTGGTTGTTTGTCATACTCATGTACACTTCTCACATTATGCATTTACCCATTTATGCTAAAGCTCACAAATTAAGCAGAAGCCTGAGTTCTTGGTAGCCAAGAATATCATGTATAACAAAAACAGATAAGCGAATCTATGAACTTTTGCAGATTAAAGATCGATGTTTGTCCATACATACAACTCAAAAAAGAAGCAAACTGACAAATACAACTAAACATGGGAAAAAATTTAGACTCAATTGTTACAGTTGGAAGCATTACAAATCTCAACATTGCAGCTTGATGAATGCTAATAATTGCATCCCATAAAGGCGGCCGCTAATAATTACACAAGTTCGATGTATGCCATAGGTGCATTATCACCCCGCCTTGGCAGGGTTCTTATAATTCTTGTATAACCACCATTTCTTTCGCCGTAACGTTCTGGAACCTCTGCAAATAAAGCATGAACAATCTGCTTCTCATAGATGAAGCCAAGGGCTTGTCTTCTTTTATGAAGTGAACCATCCTTTGCAAGAGTGATCATTTTATCAACATACTTCCTAATTGCACTGGCTCTTGCCCTGGTGGTCTTGATGCGACCATATTTAAGGAGCTGTGTTGTTAGGCCTCGAATGAGTGCCTTACGCTGATCAGGGGGCCTGTTGAGTTTTGGCACTTTCCTACCATGTCTCATAGCATAGACTCGACCACCATTGTCAATAACGGTGAAACTGTGATCAAATTCTGCTCAAAGAAGAGAAATTATAGTAGTGAATTCAATGCTGAAGTTCAAAAGATAATGGATACTATGGGAAAGCAGATTTCATTCACACTAAACAAGCAAGAAACATTAACAGCATAAATGTTACAGTAGTCAATTCTCAACTTGAACCAAGTAAAACGAGGTATTGATGGATTAGAAAACAAAAAAATTTGCACTTTGTAGCCTATGAGAACACCTTTGATCTGCCATTCCAGTAGCAGAAAGTTATTCTCACCAAAATTTATCATAATTTTTAGTATGAAAAAGTTATTGAAGTAGTATAACTGGACTGAATTTCGGTGGACGAGAAGTGATCAGTTAGGGAAGTAAGGCATGGTGTTTAACGGACAAGTTCTATGATACCATGTTATAAACCAGAAATCCAAGAGGTGTAGGAAAATGAGAAAAGCGAGAAGAGTGCAAAGAGGATTCTTAAAATTCAGGTTGGATCTAACTCAATCCCACAAAACCGAATTTTACAAAACACATCCACTCATGCTCAGGACTGAACATCTATAGCAAGGACAAATTCGGGTGGAATAACAAACATCTCGACACACAGATATATAATTTAATTAAGAAGTAGCAAAAATGTAATATTTATACTCTATACCTGTAAACGTAATTGTTATCTATAAAACACAACACAGACACATCGACACAAGTAATAATCCGAGGCAATACAATAATTAAATGTAACCATATGTGTCAAAAGCTACTAGTAAACAAAAAATGTAAACAATGTTTATAGATTGACGCAAGTGATAATAGAATTCCAATTTCCTTATAAAACAAAGGCATAATGAGTTGTGAATGCAATGGAAATGAAATGAAAGTATATACCTGATGGAGGAGCGAAGATTGGAAGAGGGCGAAGTCCGGTGAAGGAGGGAAGAAGGGATTGGGATTTGGGTCTGGAAATTCGGAGTGTTGTTGGAGAAGAACGAGTGAAGCGCAATGAAGAAGCGGAAGTAGGAGGAATTGAAGGTAAGGCAGAGCGAAGAGAAGACATATTCCATCTGCTGGTGGTGGTGGTGGGGTTTTTGGTGGTGGTAGCCATAACTGCTACGTTCGCCATTATTGATTGCTTCAGGAGGAATTTGAACTCCACAACCAGTGCTTCAATTATCAGTTTTACAGGATAAAAGAAAAGTGGATAGAGATTGGAGAGAGAGAGTAAGATAGAGTAGCGGCAATTCTAGACTGGGCTTTGCCCAACGATTATTACTATTCACAATCCCTTGCTTACTTTACACACCCCTACCATTCTATAAAAAATTCTCACTTCATTCTCCAGGAAAGAAAATATTTCGTTAGAAATTTTATTCTTTATAAAAAGGCTTAAAGGTATGTTTAGTCTTTGCAAATAGGCGCCATTTAAAATTTTGTCCCTGTAATCGCTAATCCTGGCGATTTACCCTTGCAAAGTTTAATCATTTAAAATTTTGTCCCTTAACCCACTCAATGACTGCCACGTAAGTGGGTTAAGGGACGAAATTTGATGACGTGGCAGTCATTGAGTGGGTTAAGGGACGAAATTTTAAATGATTAAACTTTGCAAGGGTAAATCGCCAGGATTAACGATTACAGGGACGAAATTTTAAATGGCACCTATTTGCAAAGACTAAACATACCTTTAAGCCTTATAAAAATCATAAGAAACTTAAGTCTTAATAAAATGTTACCAAACTTTGCATATACATTTTGTGTGTTAATTTTGAAGTCTTTCAAAGTGTTACAATTTTTAAATAATAAAATTTAGTCTAAATGTAATATAACTTTTTAAACGTTTGTAAAATGTAATGTCTATCGGTCTCTTGAACCAACTCAACTCAATCCACCCAGAAAAAATTGATTTTGGTAGAATTGATTTCGTAGAATTGATTTTGGTTAAAAGTGAGTTGAATGTAAAGTTATTTATGTTTGGTTACCTTCAAAACAAAAGCGATTTGTATGAAAAATGTTGTTTGGATGTTTTGAGTCAGAATTGCTTTTAAATGTGTAAAAGACCAAAATGGGCATTAACATGTGAGCGTGTGTATATGTATGTATATACATCAAATTTTACATTTATTTAGTTTTTTCATCCTTCATAAATGCACTTTTCACCCCTTATGTTTCAAAAAGTTGCGATTTTGGCCCCCTTTTAAAAAAATGGATATTTTTACCCCCTAACTTTTGGACCTCTTTCGATTAGCTGATTTTATGTCAATTTCTCATTCTCTGATGGTGTAAACTGACATGGAGATAGAAGGATGCTGATAAGTGGAGTGCAAACTTGCATGGTGTCCAAACTGACATGATAAGTGGAGTCCAAACTGATAAGTGGTCATTCTTTAGGGTGGCAAAAAGTTACACCATGCCAGTTTGAACTCCACTTATCAGCATCCTTCTATCCCCATGCCAGCTTACACCATCAGAGACTGAGAAATTGTCATAATCTCCATCAAAATCAGCTAATCAAAAGAGGGCCAAAAGTTAGGGGGTCAAAATATCCATTTTTTAAAGGGGGCCAAAATCGCAACTTTTTGAAACATAGGGGGTGAAAAGTGCATTTAAGCCTTTTTTTTTTTATTAATTGACAATAAAATTATTAGATTAATATTATTGTTAATCACACAATATTCAAATAAAAGTACATGTAAGGAATATATATTAAACATGAAGTACTTGTTAAAATTACAAATAGAGAATATAATATAAAGTGCAATACAAATTTGAAACATTACTATAATACTAATTATTTTTCTTAGAACTCCATAATTTGATCTCAAACCGAGTCTCGGACATGATTCATCTCAGATGAGGAAGCTATATTTAAATTTTGAGATGAATCCAAATTAACTGGTCTACGATAATCATCATGATCAAGGGTTATGTCTTCATCCTCATATCAACTTCAACTTGTATCTTAATTCTGAATTTAGGCACGCGTCGTAGAATCGCAAACCTATTCTTCCATACATCAAAAGTTCTTTCTATTGTGCATCTTAAACTTGAGTGATAATAATTGAATACCTCGTTATTATTTTCAAACCCATGAGAACGCATAAAATCAGGGAGGTGATAACGTTTACCCCATTACATACATAAAAATAAATTAAATTATAAATTGTAAAGAATAATACTAATAAATAAGTTATAAAGAATAAAATTAATACCTGGAGGAGGATGTGGAAAATTTAGATTTGCATTTGTGAGAGCATGTTCAAAAACACGAGCATCATGGGCAATACCTTCCAATCCAGTTAAAACAAAAGTAAAGCACATGTTCCAATCACATACCACACATGGGATATGCGTACCATCGATTGCTCCTATGACATTCTTAAAAAATGGCCAATATCGTTGATCACTTTGAATTTTTGCATGACTATCACGGAACAAAGGATCTCGAGGTTTTATATATTCGATGGACAAATTCAAGCAAGCAATTAACACATCATGAAAATGTCTACTTACAGTTTTTCCTGAGTGCTGAAACCTTTCTTGAATCATTCTATTACCCACTTCATGCAATTAACACATCATAGAAGCTATTTTCAAACTCCATCAATATCATTAACATTTCAAGAAAAAAAAATCATAACTAAGGTCAAGGAAAACAAAAGAAATAAATTGTTTTTTATTTAGGCATTTTATCAAACACATCAAATGCAATGTTATCAAAACTGAATTAATAGACAAAATATGAGTTTTTGAGCTTACCCTTGAGTACCTAACACTGCAACTATTAGGCTATGTGCTTGTGTTCCTTTTCCTAAGTGTTTAAGAATGAAAGAGTGACAAATGAGCCAACCTATATAAAGAAGTTTGTAGGAGCAGAGGGTAACTACACATATAGTTAATGAAACTATGAGGTTGGTGAACGGATTATTTGATTCGTGAAGAATTATGATGAGATGAATTGATTGGAGTTTAAAGAAGTTGTGAGGTAGGTGATTTGTTAGGTCTGTGAATCATATTTGCATTCAAATTTTGAAAGGAGTTATGAATTCTGATTGTTAGTAGCTTCTCCTATAAGAAGAGAGAAAAACAAGGTTGTCATCAAAGTTGTTTCCAAAGTTCAAATGGATGTATATATATCACTACTCTTGACTAAATTGTGACACGAAAAAACTTGCGAGAGATGAGGTGTTCACGAGTTGGTTTGGACTGTTTTTTTTTTTACTAAAATTGGTAACCAACTCAATCAAGCAAACTGTTTTTTCCAGTGTCA
>Ga0228710_1007213_pt1 | contig 16530 bp, 7 predicted proteins | sample MedpolnodulmetaG_FD_177995 | JGI IMG/M metagenome (GOLD analysis project Ga0228710, IMG submission 177995) | Root nodule microbial communities from Medicago polymorpha collected in Santa Monica, California, United States - pink nodules | ecosystem: Host-associated > Plants > Roots > Nodule... | reverse complement strand
AGTTCAAACCCCAGCCAAAAAAAAAAAAAAAATACCCACTCCATTTTATAATGGTCGATTTTAGCATCCAACACATTTTTATTTAGATAGAAATACCCAACTCTGTTTTCTGAAAAAGTTAAAACTAAGGGACACAAATGTAATTTAAGTTTAAAAGTTAATTTCTTTTTAAACTATTTTTGTGACATTGTGGTGGGAATGTCCCATGACATTGCCCGCCACATCCCCACCACGATGTGGCATGTGGCTTTCTAATTTTAAAAATAAAACAAAAAAGCCTTATGAAAGAGAGGAGAAAAATAACGTGTTTGGTTCAAATTTATTCCTATCAATAACATTCCTTAGAATATAAAGATGTGAATTTTATTCCAAAGTATTTGGATCAAAGATGTTTGGTTAACATTTTAATATTCACAGGAACCATAAAAATAGGTTGTTACACATAAAATTATTCTCATCTTCATGGGAACTTTATTCGCACCCTTTTCTTTGGAAATTTTTTTCTGTTCCCGAAAACATTTTATACCCAAGAATTTTTTTTGTAAACTTGTAACAAAATTTTGTAAATTTTAAATACCATTTACGGGAAGCTTGTTTGAGTACATAAATGGATTTCTTAAGCTTGCATACCAAATGCTTTTCACCGCTAGAAGAAAATCCTTATGTTTGTCTCATATAAACCTCTTTTTCTATGTCTCCATCTAGAAATGCAGTTTTCACATCCATTTCATGTTGTTCTAAGTCAAAATAAGCAACTAATGCTAAGATGATGCGAAGAGAATCCTTATTAGATACGAGGGAGAATATCTCCTTGTAATTTATTCCCTCCTTTTGAGTGAATCATTTGGCAACGAGTCTAACTTTATATCTCTCAATGTTGCTTAATAAGTCTTTCTTTGTCTTATAGACCCATTTACAATCAATGGTCTTTAAACCGTTAGGCAACGCGACAAGATCCCAGACTCCATTAGATGTCATTGAGTTCATCTCATCTTTTATAGCATTGTCGCGTCATTTTTTTGGAGATCAAGGCTATTTGATTAACTTTTGACTCACTATTTTATTTCATGACTGAACTTTTTAAATTTTTAAGAAAAGGGGAAAAAAGTTCAAATTATCCATATTTTGAAAAGATTTTGAGTTCGGGGGTTAGTTACATAAAGGGAAGGTATTATCACCCTTTATGTCTATAGTATCTTACGGGAACATCTTGGTTTTATTTATTTTTCGTGCTATAACTTACTTGCTTTTAAAGAAAAGAAAATAGAATTGAATGTTGAGTTAAAAAGAAAAGAAAATTGATTTTAGTTGATTTGAAAGGACGAGTGTTCTTTGCCTGACGTTTGATTGGTTTTGTGTTTTTTATTAGTTTTGAAAAGAAAAAAAAGTTTTAAAGTAAAAAGCCAAGTGGCAAAATAAACTTGTTTTGTATTTTTTATATTAAAAGGAAATGACTTAAAATAGAATTAAATTGATTAATATTTGATTAAGAAAATAAAAATAAAAAGGATCACTTGAGTATATTTCATTAAGTTTTTAACTGAATATACACATTTTATGGATATAACAAACCTCGAAAAAAATTTGAGTAAATTACGGTAAATTTAGTTATTAAGAAGTAAAACCTAATAAAATGCAGTAATTTTTTCCGTTTACTGCCACGGTTTCCTCTCTCTTCAACAGACGCAGATTTCCAACACGTTGCCCTACCCTCCACCCTGAAAGGTATTTTCTCTCATCATTCCTCCCTCATCCTTTTTAGGTTTTTTTATCTTGATCATATAATTTAACTCATTCATGAATTTCTTATGTATATGAATCGGTATTTCATTAATCTAAGTTCTATCCACACGTTCATGACACATAACTTCATAGTGTTTTGCACCAACATTTTCTCAATCATGGTCTATATTATATCTATGATTACAAATATTTTAGGGACGAAAGTAGGGCAAATCAATATCGACCCTTAACATATTTTAGAAAATACAATATTTTATTGATTAAGTTATTATTCTATCATGTTGAAAAAACAAATAGACTTTGCATGTATATATTGGAATATATATAGCTCTTTAGCATCGACACATATGAACATATGATCGATGACACCGACATATGTGATTAGCTTTAACTATATCATTTTTTAAACTTACTATCGGTGTCGACATGTCAATGTTGTGTCTGGTATGTGTTTTTGCGTGTGTTAGTGTTTCATTGATATCTAGCGCTTATATTTTTTTATTGGCTTTTGCCGTTTCTCTAAAGGAAGTTGTTAATACTATGTTTTGGAATGCTTGCTTGTTACATAGATTATGGAAGGCAAAATAGGGCTTTTATTTCTGATTTTGTTGGGTGCTGCTTGGGCTTGTGATGCGAGAGAGTTTGCAAACCCTGGTAATTAACAATGTTAGCTAATACTTTGTTCTTTTTTCTTTTCTTTTTTACTTTGATGGTTTGAAGTTTATTTATTTATGTAATCTTAGAAGATGGTGTAAAGGTTCAAGGATTAATAGGTTATTTTTAGCCATCAATGGTAAACAAGAAAATAATTGTTGGCATTCTAAACTAGCATATAGGGTGGCTCAATGCACGAGAATTCCGCTAGGTGAGGTCGGGGCCCCAATCAGAGAGATTGTGTCTAGGATTTGATCTTCTTACCTCCGGCTACAAGGCAACAACCTTACCGTTGCGCTTAGGTCAATAATATATAGGGCGACAAGTGACTTAACATAAGAAGCCGAGTTAGGGCGAATGGACCCTCTCATGTGTAATTTGCACATGAGAGATTAAGTTGAGATCTCTCACCATTCAAACTCATTCAATCTAAATTTCACATGTGCTTCTCTCTGTGAATTGTGAGAGGTCGTACTTTACTCTTTGATGTGTAAATTACACATGAGATGATCCGTTCATGTGAGGTTGAGGAACCAAACGGAGAGACTGTTTCCAAGATTTAAATCTGTCACCTCGAGGTTACAAAGCAAAAACCTTACCATTGCACTAATGCTCGCCCTTAGAACCTTGATTTAATTAGTTCAAAGTAAGCTCGGATTGATATGATGTGGAAAGGATGTTTCTATGTATTCGACTTTTCACTGATACGTTACCTGTTCTTATGTAGTCGACTTTTTTAAATATATAGCCGGTTTTCCTTTTAAAAAAAAGTGTAGCTTGTCAGCCCTGTATATAACCTGGATTCTGTTTCCGATTGTATAATATATCAGAAATTTATGGATCAAGCCTAGTTGATTGAATTTATAAGATTGATATCCACAGGTTCATGTGTTCATTTGTTCATTCCATGGTTAATTTCTGATATGGTTCTGTTCATTTGATGGGAAACGAAGACCAATGCGAAATTTGTTAACTTCCCTTTCAAATCTAAGCCCGTTTCTTAAGTACTTTAGCCTATAATATCGCATGTACATTTTTACACTTGAAAGAAAATTTTGTGCTAAACATAGTTAGAGTTTTGAAATACACATGTAAGATTATTCATCTTTTAACGTATCTTTCATATGCAGAATTAAACAGAAAACCAGATGCGTGTTCAATTTGTGAGGAATATAGTACTGAGATACTTGATTATCTAAAGGATAACAAGACTCAGGCAAAGATCATTGATGACCTTCATAATACTTGCCATCATCTTCCGGCTTACAACGAGCAGGTTTGTCTCCATCGCTTGATTCTATTTTGTTTGCATGTGTAGCAGTTGTTCTCACTTTTTATCTATATATACCTATATATAAAAGGTATACCAAGTTTTGGCGTAGTCATTTTTTTCTTTCAATTTTACTCTTCATTTAAACCAGTGTTGTTAAATGGCGGAATGACGTGGTCGGTTTTTGGGCAACTGACATAGGCAATTTGTGAAGGAATGCCCACCATGGGAGCGCCATAGGTCGCAGTGACATGTTTATATGGCTGCTTTTTTGCCTGCTACCATCCGCCATCGACAACGCTAATTCAAACATTTTTATTTACAATTTTATCATTCATTATCCAATCAAAAACTGAAATCTTTATATCTATATATCAAGGGGATACTAAGTTTGTGTGGAGCATTGTTTCTTCCGAATTTTTTTTATTTTTTAAAAAGCTAAATTAGCTCACCCAAGGTTGTACCGGGGAGAATCGAACCTAAGACCTTGAGGAGGAGCACACTCCCACGTCCCGATTTTATTTACAATTTAACCTTCCTTATCCAATAAAACGACTAAATTTTCTAAATGTATGGCATAAAATTTTAAAATTTCCATTATTTTTATCGAGAAAAGTGAACAGACGACCATGTTAGCAGTTTCTTATAACCTGAATAAGCAGCTTAGTTTTTGTTGAATTGACCTTTGAATTTTCATTGGTAAAACTTGAAAAAAATTGAATGATTAGTGATTAAAGTCATACAAGTTGAACAATTACCGCAAATTTAACGAACTTATAGTGTAGAATTGTGAAACAATAAGAACTTATCAAGCCTTATTTTTAACTCTTCTCTGTTTGTTCTGTATTGCACATTGTAAAGTGCTTTGAGTTGGTGGACCATCATGTTCCAATTTTCTTCTCGAAAATAGCTCGAATGATGCCTGCAGAACTCTGTGAAGTTCCATCTTTGTGAGTCTGCAAAGATTTCTTCACAGGTTCATGGAAATAAGTGTGGCTTTTGTAAAGATACTGTTGCAGAAATATTGGTTGAGTTGAATGATCCTGACACTAAGGTTAGTGATTTTACTGCCCTACATTACCCCTCCTTAATATGAGCATTAGAGATTCGTATCGTGAATCGAAATAACTACTTTCTGAATTGGTATTCTAATCTTATTATGAATCGTAAGATACATTACTAATAAATAAAAGGATGGTATTTTTATGTAAATATAAATGCCACGGCAAAATTATATATGCTAACGTATAGGAACCTCAAAATAATTTAAGGATTAAAAGTCATATCAAACGAGAAAATAAAAATGACCAACTATACAAAGTTGATAGAAAAGTGGCTTACTAAGTTTACGTAGTGGTTCATTGGAAGGAATTGAGATTCGTCATAGTGAATCAGGTTTGGTCATAACAAATCGGGATTCAGCATGACGAGTCGGGAGTCAATATAAGATTCATGTTCAAAATAGATACACACCGTAGATCATTTATTCGTATTGATTGGATTTAATTTTGTATCGAATTAAGCTGCTTTGTTACTTTCACAAAATGAAAGACCAATTTTAATATGCAATGCATTATGTAGTTTTTTCGCCATCTTATGTTATAAGAATGTTGGATTTACAGATATAATGCATATTATTAATGTTTTAATCCTCCCTCTACTTGGTATTTTCACATTTTGTTGAGTACACTGCTAATACTTTATTATAAAATGACAGCTAGAGATAATTCAGAAACTACTAAAGGCATGCAATAATATGGAGAAGTATAAGAAGGAGGTAAAAAATATGAGAAGTTCTTTTGTTTTCTATTGCATGAGATCATTTGGTTACATAAAATTAAGCTTCATATTCTTATTCAATTCATTAAACTACCATAGTTCGATTACAATGATTTTCATGGAAGGCTAGACACCTTATCTAGTCAGTAATTTATTTTTCTTAAATGACAAATGTTAGTATGTTAATTGTTATGCTAGTTTTCTTCTTGCTGGAGCTTGAACCCCGGAACTTTAACTAGTTAACTCATTTAATCCATTAGCTCTAACTAGTTGAGCTACCTGACCCACCCCACCCACGAGGATAAATTACTCATAAACTATGTCAAAATTTGTTCCTTTGATCTATCGTGAAGTTTCACCGGTTCGATCTCTTGTCCGCTTTTTAAAACATTGACCAATACAACAGATAAATATTTGCAGTACATATATGAAAGTCGTAATAGTACACAATTTATCTATGATTTCGCATAATCATCTAATTGTTTATTTACAGTGCAAGAGGATGGTTTTCGAGTATGGACCTTTGATTCTAGTCAATGCAGAGAAGTACCTGAAGACAGCAGATATATGCACTACTATACATGCCTGCCCTTCTTCCACTACTGTTAGCCAGGAAGCTGCAATCATGGAAGAAACACCATTGCTTTCTGACTCTTAATCATGGAAAACTACATAATGCAAAAGGCTTTAATTTTTAATTCTACTATATATGTACATTAAAAATCCATGTGCTTGAACCTAAATGTGCCCTTTTTAATTCTGGAATGCAACCTTGATACTCTATATAATTCTTCAATTGTGAGAGCAGGGAAAGTGTTTCTAGTTTGAAATTATTAATTTCCATTTTTTCATTCTTCTTGCAATATCATTAATGTGACCTATTTTATGTACACATGATTTAGATTCAAGTAATTTATTTCATGTACACATTTTGTTGCAATTTTTCTTTTGAAATTCTTGTTATCACCGTCAACCTAAGAAGCACAAACACTCATCAAATTAGACATGTTCTGTTGTCAGACACACATTAGTGTCCAACATCAATACGACATTTATAATTACACGAATTAGATCATTTTTGTGTCGATGTCTGTGTCGTGTCCGGTATCTATGCTTCATTGTTGTGATACACAAGAAAGACAAAAGCGAGACACGCGTGATGAATGAATGAATATGAGAATCTAGCTACCATGGTCCCCGCCATGTGGACAAACTCCAGAAAGACAGCCAATGAAATGGTGCCATGTGTTGATAATTATTGCACTTACACTTGTCAATGAAACGTAAGTGAGGAAGGCTCTACTTGGCTGGTGAAGTAGCTGCAATTGTACTTCCTTCTGTTCCACAACATGTCACAATATTATTGGGTCAATATAGGTGTACTCATGCTTTGATTTGTCTTTGATTAACGTTAATAATACTATCATTAACATTTGAATTGATTGAGGGGTGTTTGTTCATGAAGTACTACCGTTGTTAAATTTCTATCTAGATTCATTGATTGTCCTAACAGACAGCCACCAAACCCACGCTATTGTTTTTATGATGACATCATACACGAGCCTAATAATGCTAATAATGCTAGTAAGCTGTTTTATCATTGAAACACATTTTTTACTCAAAAAAAAATTATTGGAACACATTTTTTTACACATTTAAAATGTTGATTACATAAATTTCAATATAGTTTTACAATATATTTGATTTTCTAATAAATGTCACATGAACATTTGTTAGTATTTTTATTAAGATATTTAATGTTTTATTGTATTCATTTATCAAAAAATTTGATTATTGCCTTGAAGATATAATTTAGTTGATGGACACATTGTGTTGTGTATATATCAGAAGTTTGAATTTTGAATTCTTTATTTATTCATCTATAAGGACGAATTCATAGTCACTAAAATTATTTGACAAAAAAGTAGTATATGATTACATTTATTGTATTATTTCTAATAAAAAAAATTCAATCTTCTAAATTCTAAGACTAAAAAATCAATTTATTGGAAATATTAAATTCAAATTAAATGAGACATATTTTAAAATGCTATCATTAAATAGAAGAGAATATTTTAGAATGTGCTTTCTCCAAACTCGAAAATAAATTAGAAAAAAAAATATCAATGTTTGATGGTCTTACCTTTACCTTGTTCCTTTAAAATATATACTTTTTATACTTTTTTAAGAAGTTTAATTAGTTCATCTAAATTAACATCGAAGAAAATTAAATCTGAGACCTTTGCAAGTGGGTTATTTTATTTTATTATTCAATAATTTTTTTATTCTAGATGAACAAATTTCCAATTAGATAAAAATAATCAATCATACCTAATTATTGAAAGTTTAAAATCCATTTATAAATCATAGTTCATCTTATAAAAATCTCAAAGTTGTTACGTTGAACATCGTGATCATGGTTTGAGGTTCCTCTATTTATTTGTATAAGTTTTTAATTACCGTTGTCATTTCACTTATATATATATAAAAAAAAAAGTTTTTAATGCCGTAAGATTGTCTGAACCGACAAAATCAAAGTTATTAGACTAAACATTTTTCATGGCTATCCAAGTTTGAATTCAAGACGTTCGAGTATAAGATTTCATATGATGTTTGTCCTTCTATCTACCATAAAAAAAAAAGTAATTAAATAAAAGTTTAAATTAAAAACTTTAGGTTTTTTAGGGGAACTTTTGGTTATTTTTATTGGGGAAAAATTAGTTTTGATCATATATTATCACAATGACGTAATGATTTGGGGACAATATATTTACGTGAATCATATAGAATATTCTCTAATATTCTTTGGTATTAAATCAACAGCAACTTCGTTGTCTTCTTCTCTGTCAACTTGAGAATTATAGCCTCCAACTCATTCTTCTTCATCTTCATTTCATTTCATTTCACCCCAAAATTAGAGAACACAAAACTATTCAAAACAACACACAAATCATCACAACTCATGGCAAATCTTTTGTAAGGTAAATTTATAGCTCATATCAATTTTCTTCTGTGTTACATTATGATTTTCGTCATTCTTCTCTTTGTTTTGAAAGTTTTAAAACTTGTTTTTTATTTTTGGATTGGTTCAAGTTTGTATCTGAATTCTGAGGTTTGAATTTTGATGGCACTGCTTGATGATATTTGTGTTATGACAATTTGTTACAGTTTATGATTATATAGTCAAGATTTTGTTTCAAAAAAGTAGAGTCATTGTTTTGTTGAAAAATATTTTAGTCATTGTTTATAGTTGTTAAGATCTATGAAGCACATACACACACTCCTCGGATTAGGTGTGTCCTGTGTCCGACACCGACAACACCAACACATATAATTACACTGAATTATGTGATTTTGTTAAATTATTAGCGGTGCCGTCGTGTCGGTGTCCGTGTCGTGTCAGGTCCATGCTTCATAGGTTAAAACTCTCGCATTGAATGTGATATGACCTGAAAATTATAAGCGAGAGACGTTCTTTATCTTACAAGTTGGTTTTGTAGAATTGTGTCATACTCAATCTAAATTTCAAGATGGTATCAGAGTCCATAAAAGATCCACATCACCGGCTATTGGTCACTCGAGCCATTCTCTGTGTCCAGTCCTTGGTGTGTTGAGATGTGATAAGAATCTGATATTTGATGATATATGACATGAGTGGGAGTAATCCCTCACCTTACAAGTCGATTTTGTAGGGTTGTGCAAAGCTAAACCCAAATTTGATTCATTTCAAGAAGTCATCATTTCGCCATTTTGGGTTTGATACTCACATGTTTCTTCCTTTGTTACATGAGAGAAGAAGACATAATAATAAGACTTAATTTCATGCTCAGTCTTGAATATAGCAATTGTGTAATTTTGGTTGCTGGCTTTTTAATTGTGCTATTTTGATCTCTAATCTTCCCCACTTCTGCAATAAAAGGGTCTCTGATTTTCGGTTGTTTTACCAAAATTGCATAGTCGTGATACTTGGGAGATTACAACAATCATAGGTTGTGATTGAGCTATCTATATTTATGCATGGTATATCAATCTTACTACTTTTCTGTCTTGCACACTACTAACATGAGAAGAAATATAAGAAATTTGTCAATGTTTATGCCTAATCGTGATTTAAAAACATGTTGCAAGTCTCATCCGTTACATATCTACTTGTTACATGCCCTTACATATCAATGTTTTGTGTTATTCTGGATGCTTATGCCCTCACCAGATTGATTATTGAATTAATGTTTCTTTCATCTACTTATTTAAGCTTGTTTTCCTGTCACAAATCATTTATTCAAAAATCTCTTTCAACAAATAGACTTTTTAAGAGATTTGTTATAAGTGTATGTGTAATGAATATCTTTAAATAAATAATGATTAGGTATAACATATACTTCAATTTGATTGGTGATGATTTTGTTCATAAAATTTTATGTAATTTATTTCACAGGGTTTGATTATGCGGCTACTTAACAAATTTTACTTGTCTTTCTTTCAGGCGTGCTTGTCATTAGAAGTCCTGATACTCGGAAATTTGAAAGATTAACAAGTTGCTGGTTTTTATCTTTATTATTCTACGAAAGTTTTACAAAGTCTATATTCTTTGGTGTCACACCAAAATTCAGGGAATGCTGAAAGATGTGCTTTCTAGTTAAAAACTCTTCTGCCGATGCCAACGAGGCTGTACTGCCTTCCGAGCTATCTTCAATCATCCTTGATGAGATTGGATGTTTAGTCCAATGTCAATATCTTTCCCGTGCTCAAGTGATTGAGGTGACTACAGTTCTTCGCGATTGTAAGATTTCTTGAGAAGCAGCTTCTTGATATTAGCACTGGATAAATACACAACATTGTTACGAGAAATGGAACGAAGTGGAAGTGTGATTATGCAACGATATGAACTAGGGAAATTATTAGGACAAGGAACCTTTGCAAAGGTCTATCATGGAAGGAACCTCAAAAACAGCATGAGTGTGGCCATCAAAGTTATTGACAAAGAGAAGGTTTTGAAGGTTGGGATGATCGAACAAATTAAGCGCGAAATTTCAGTGATGAGACTAATCAGGCATCCACATGTTGTCGAGCTTTATGAGGTAATGGCAAGCAAAACCAAAATTTACGTTGTCATGGAGTATGTAAAAGGCGGTGAGCTATTCAACAAGGTATCGAAAGGAAAGCTCAAGCATGATGAAGCTAGGCGATACTTTCAACAATTGATCAGTGCTGTTGATTACTGTCATAGTAGAGGTGTTTGTCATCGTGATTTGAAACCAGAAAATCTTCTGTTGGATGAAAACGGAAATTTGAAGGTCTCAGATTTCGGGTTAAGTGCGCTTGCCGAGACTAAACACCAAGATGGATTACTCCATACGACATGTGGCACCCCTGCGTACGTCGCTCCGGAAGTGATAAACCGAAAGGGATACGATGGAACTAAAGCCGATATATGGTCGTGTGGTGTAATCTTGTATGTTCTATTGGCTGGTTTTCTTCCATTTAGAGATCCGAATTTGATAGAGATGTATCGGAAAATCGGTAAGGCGGATTTCAAGTATCCTAACTGGTTTGCATCGGATGTACGCAGATTGTTGTCAAAAATATTGGATCCAAATCCAAAGACAAGGATATCAATTGCCAAAATTATGGAAAGTTCTTGGTTCAAGAAGGGGTTAGAGAAGCCTATTGTTCCCGCCACAGACAACAAAGAACTTGCTCCTCTGGACGCAGATGGAGTATTTGGGGTTTGTGACAATGGAGATCATGTTGATCTGTCGAAACCTTGTAATAATTTAAATGCCTTCGATATCATCTCCTTTTCGTCTGGTTTTGACTTGTCGGGTTTGTTTGAGGATAATAAAGAACGAAAGACAGAAGTACGGTTTACGTCTAACAAGCCTGCTTCAATCATCATCTCCAAGTTTGAAGAACTTTGTAATCGTCTCGGGCTAAAAGTGAAGAAAAAAGATGGAGGTTTGTTCAAGATAGAAGGTTCCAAGGAAGGAAGGAAAGGACGTCTGGGTATCGATGCAGAGATTTTTGAGATCACACCCGTTTTCCATTTAGTCGAGTTGAAAAAGTCGAACGGTGACACATTGGAGTACCAAAAGCTTGTGAAGGAGAAAGTTAGGCCTTCACTTAAGGACATTGTTTGGAATTGGCAAGGAGAACAACCACAGCAATTGCAACAAGGAGCATTGCAGAAAGAGGAACAGGCTTCTGATTCTGGCATATCAGAGATTGTTTTACCACCAACTTCTTAGTTAATGAACTTATATCCTTAATTTGGTTTTTGTATGATTTATGCTTTTTCATTATGTTCTTGGTCTCAAGTGTACACTGTCACTGTCTTATCTGCAATTGTCACGTGATAATTTTCTTCAAAAAAAAAGTCACATGATAATTGTTGTTTAAGCATGTGTGTGTATACTTGCTCAACTTGTGTACTTAATTGTTTATTTGGCCCTTTGGGTCTTCTGTACTCTCTGTAATTTGAATTTGTTGGAAACGGTGTTTGCATTTTGCAGCATAAATGATGGCATGATGAAATTGCAATAACTTTAAATCATACTCTCTCTCTCTCTTTTTAATATAAAATCATGTAAATGGCAAATCATACTTTACTAAGTAACCCATTTATATGCCCTCTTTAAATCATACTCTGGTTGCAGGTGGGGTTTAGTATGGGAAAGGGGAGTTGTTTTCCATCATGAAAAAGTTTTTTTTTAACCATTAAATCAAATATAGACCATGATGCTATCATAGACACTCACCACAAGATTTTTTTCACTCTCCTCCATGTCTCTCTCACCACTTGCAGCAACCTGACTTAACCCATTTGAGAGAAACCCATTAAGCTCCTCATCTTCCTTCCCTAGATATTCAGATTCATTAGTTTATAAAGATGAGTCTCGATGAAGATCTTTATTATTGGACTATAAATAAATGTCGTAAATTTTATAAAACGAAGTTGCAGAAGTTATGGAAACAACGAACAGTTCATCATTTATTGCCATTACTACTGCTATGTTATGTACCATTTGCCATTCTAATTGATTTTTATTTCGATTTTGGTTTTGATATTGTTGAAGGAATTAGAATTCATATACAAGTGTAGCAGCACCTTGGGTTACAGACCCAATTTCTTCTCCACCACTCTTTCTCATCTCATTGCAACAAACTCATCTCATTCATCATTCCTTTTATTCCTATCCGAGGTCACCTACCCCATTTTCACTATAACTTCCTTCATCATATACAAATTTCATCTTTTATTGTTTTCCAGAATACTCATTTCATTGTTTATTTTAAGAAATTCGTGAAACTGAATGATATTGGAACAAAGGCAATTCAACTTGTTATTTTCCAGAACAATATCCATATAAAACTTGGAACTTTGAGGTTTCCGACAGCAACCATGGTGGTGTGTGGTGGTGCGGTGGTGTTCAAAGTGGTGGCTGAATTTGTGATTTAGTGGTGGTAGTGTGGGTGTGTGTGAACATGAAAGAGAGAGGGTGAAAGATAGTGTAAAAAGTAATCTAGTGTTGAGAGAGTAGGATAAGAATGTGTTTTTCGTTTAATCTAATGGATAACTTTCCCATGGTGGAAAAAACTCCACTGACGCATGCTAAATGCCACCATGTCTGCATTTAAAGTGCTTCAGATTCCTTTTTTATAATAGTGTTGTTGATTTTAACAATAATGTTATTGATGTGAAGTATTTGCCGACTTTGAATAATTTTTGTTAGAAATCCTAGCGGACCACCTCTAGTTATGTCTTTGCTTCCAATAATGTCTTTTCCATCCATAAAACTCAAACTTTAGATTCCCTTGAGGGAATCCACATCTAGTAGTTCCACTCGGAATGCACCGTTGGACCTTGCTTCAAGCTCCTATATTAATTAATCTTAATTAATATATGAAACTAATTTTTTAAGATTATCTTAATAGCTTACATTGTTTATGTCTTTAAATTGAAGTGTCTTTCCCTAAGTTTTCTTTTATTTAGTTTGTTTTAATTCGGTTAAATTGTTTTGTCAATAAAAATTAGTTAAATTGATGTGCCTTTTCCTAAGTTTTTTTAGAAAATTAAGCTCATATTTTAATGATATCTCAAATGATACATGAGCGAGTTTAAATAAATAATAATATAAATTTAATGGGCTTACTTAACAGACAATATATGAAAAATAAAAGTAACTAAATATATTATTATTTACACTATTATTTACAACATTCTTCCTCAAGCTAGTGAATGGATATCTATCATTCCCCGATTGCAAGTAAGTTGACCAAGTCTTTCAGTTGATAAGTTCTTAGTTAACACATATCCTAGCGGATGCCCAGAAGGAAGGTAGGTTGTTTTGTCCTGTCATGTTGAACATGATTATGTGCAATATTAATGGTCGATTCATTGTTAGAAAACAACATCATTGGGTCATCACATTGTATCCTCAAATCTTCTAGGACTTGGTTATCCACAATAGTTCACAAATTTTTAATGACATAGCTTTGAATTCTGCGTCAGCATATGATCGAGCAACCACACTTTGCTTCTTACTCCTCCAAGCAACAAGGTTCCCACACAAAAAAGTACAATATCTTAAAGTGGATCTTCTATCACTCAATGAACATGTATAATCAACATCATTGTAAGACTTTATAGTTAGACTACCACCTCTTTTAAACAAAAGTCATCTTCCTAGAATGGCTTTGAGATATTGTAGAACATTAATGATATCTCAAATGATACAAGAATGACATCAATGTAATATTTGGAATCACTTGCTAGAGGACGAGAAGCATATGGGCACTGAGGGGTGACGGAAATATAACACATGATAAGCAACATCATCGATAATTGATTTCTATTAATTATTGTGTAAAAAGTTTGTAAAAAAATTAGTTTAATGACAACTAAAAACATACATCCTATAAATAGAGCAATACAAATAAATGAAACAAAAAGACTTTGGCGGTGGAGAATTTTATTGTTTAATTTGAATGTGGAATTCAAATATATACTCCTTCCGAAATGAAATATGAGAAAAAGTTGTAGTTCGGTTAAAAATTTAGTACATCAACTTTTCAAATATCATTTTTGTTTATATTTTATTTTTGATGGAGTAAAACAAAAATTATTATATTATATATTGACTTACTATATTTATATATTTATATCATAAAAAAGGTGTGAGTGGTGCACTCATTTATTACCAACTAGTCTGCCGACCCGTGCAACGCACGGGTCTTATGGTCTAACATTTGTTAAAATAAATAAATATTTCATTGAAAACATACGAATACTAAAAACATTAAATTTACAATCGGAAGAAATAAACATTATCTGTAGTTTATAAATTAAAATATCAGTCAATATTACTTATAATTGTGTCACTAATCCTCATTTGGTGAATTCAAAATTTTATTGGACACAAAATCAAAATGGTTGATTGGAATATGATCATCTTTAATCTTGATAAAGTTTGTAGAAAACATGCAATTTAGCTTATACATGCGTGGCGTGATTTTGTACTTAGGATTATCATTTTTGGCTACCAATATCTTTTCAACCACATATGTTGACCCTTCTTCAACATCCTCTGTTATCTTTGACACCAAATATTTTCTCACGGTAGCATGAATCCTATCATACTTTTACACGAAAGAAAGAAAACATTAGCGCGTAGCAAAAAATATACATAAAAGTAAAAGTCAATTAAAAAGATGTATAATTAACATTGTAGTACATTTTCATCAACAAACAACATATTCATATAGGTAACTTCTGAAGGATCCCTCATACGAAGTACACGAACCTTCAATTCCATATTTGCTTTCCCCGCAACTATACCAGAAATTAGAGTAAACAGCATGATTGAATTGTAATTTAAATGTTAATATCAAAGTTGAAGAATTTAACTTCTATAAGAGGAGTATTAGTGTTGAAGTGGTCTATTATAATATGAATTAGTACGCGAACCTTCAATTCCATATTTGTTTTCCTTGCAACTATACCAGAAATTGGAGTAAACAACATGATTAAATTGTAATTTAAATGTTAATATCAAAGTTGAAGAATTTAACTTCTATAAGAGGAGTATTAGTGTTGAAGTGGTCTATTATAATGTGAATTAGGCGTAAAAATTTTGCAGCTTCTAAAGTTCTCAGTGTGCTAAATTATTTTAAGAATTTATTAGCCATTATTATTATTTTTGGTGCGTTTCATTTTAACATCAACCATTATTAATTTTTTTGGTGTGTTTCATATTAATTTTTATTGTATGTTTTTTTTATAACATTTCCATCACCGACCTGAATATCATGCGTTGTTTCAGTTTTAACGGTGAATTAATAGGAGTATCAAATTAATATTGAAAGCAATCATCAGCCTTTACCAATTCATTTCATTTTAATTTTGATTGTTTTCTTTAAAGTAGTGTCATCAACAATTTAAATTTTATGCACCGTTTCAATTTGAAAGGTGAATTAGGCATTTTATTTACACCAATAATAATAGAAGTATCAAATTGTTGAAAGAAATCATCAATCATCATCAACTTATTTCGTACATTTATTTCAACATAAATAGGAGTGATCTAGTGGCAAAAGTTGTGAAGTATTGTCATGTGATTCCTAGTTCGATTCCCTACAAAATCAAATTTTAGAAGCAACAATATTTTAACAAAAATTGAGGGCAATATGGTCATTTTAGGCAAGTAGGGTTGAGAATAGGGTTTGCACACTATTCTCCAATTATATATAATAACTAGACTCTAACTCGTGCGATGCACGGATTTATTAGAGTTTCATGTATAGGTATCAAATTAATTATATTATTAGAAACATTTAATGAAATACAATAGTGTTTTAAAAAACTAAATCGATTCATTAACTAACTATATGATGTATATATTCCGTACAAAAATAAATAAAGAATATGAAATCATACATATATATATATTGCTTATAGAAATGATAGTCATGCATTAAGGTTCACTTATTACCTGTTCATATTCATTTACAAAATGATAATGATAACACCCATATAATCCACATTGGAAGTTATTAACTTTACATTATGTCTCCATTTGTAAAAAAAA